>ENA-OZHM01000269-OZHM01000269.1-human-gut-metagenome-genome-assembly--contig:-NODE-269-length-19954-cov-5.078848_pt1 | contig 19954 bp, 25 predicted proteins | sample MGYA00244047_ERZ653688 | MGnify/ENA primary metagenome ERZ653688 (study PRJEB26926, sample SAMN06165194) | human gut metagenome | biome: ENVO:00009003; feature: ENVO:2100002; material: ENVO:00002003... | reverse complement strand
CTAGTCGTCGGCAGCGTCAGATGTGTATAAGAGACAGGTAGTATAAATTACCATCAAGTAATTGTCAAGTAACTTGCAAGTTGCTAGCAACTATGATATAATACATGTAAAGGAGATGATTATATGCCAGATAAGAAAATGGCAAGACATGTTACACATGGGTTGACAGGTAAAAGAGTTTATAAAACTTGGGAAAGCATGAAAGCAAGGTGCTACAATCCTAATGATGGGAAGTATGAGAAATACGGTGGGAGAGGGATTAAAGTATGCGAGGAATGGTTAGGGAAAGACGGGGCGAGGAACTTTGCGAAATGGGCTTACGAAAATGGTTTTGATGAAAATAAACACCAAAAAGAACAAAGTATTGACCGGATAGATGTAAATGGTAATTATGAGCCAAATAATTGCAGATTTACAGATACAAAAATCCAAGCTAATAATAGAACAAATACTATCTTTCTTGAATATCAAGGAAAGACAAAATGCTTACAAGAATGGGCAGATGAAGTAGGAATATCAGAATCAACTATTCGTTGGAGATTGAATAACGGGTATTCAGCAGAAAAGGCACTGACTACCGAAGTAAAGAAAAATTCAAACGCAGGTAAGAGGTATTTGACATACAAAGGAGAAACAAAAACAGTTTCTGAATGGGCGAAGCATCTAGGATTTGACCCTAAAGTATTATATTCAAGAATAAAACGAGGGTGGTCAACAGAAAGAGCTTTAGAAACCCCAACTGGTGCCGACAAGTGGCATAAAACAAAATAATAAATTTGAAGATAAGACAGTCACCGAGTAATCGGCGGCTGTTTTTATTTTATAAATTTAGCACCTATGCGTGAAATAGGAGAAATCACAAGTTGAGCAACCAACGTAAAAAAGCGTAGTGAATCGGAGGTAATCATGACAAGAGAACAGGCAAAACAGAACCTTATCGCTATCGGAGTGGCAGAGCCTACGGATGAACAGGTAAGCAATTATCTGAATCAAGTCAATGGCGAAACAAAGAAAGAGAAAGACAGAGCTGATGGCTACAAGGCTAAAGCTGACACGGCAGATGGTTTACAGAAACAGCTTGACGAATTGCAGGCTGGAAATCTGACAGAGCTTGAAAAGGCAAATAAGGCATTAGACACAGCTAATCAGCAAATTGCAGAATTGCAGAAAAATAATGCTATTAGAGATTTGCGCGAAAAGGCTATGACCGATTTCAAAGTAACCGCAGAACAGGCAAAAGCAATTGTAAAAGAAGATGGCAGCTTTGATACAGCCGAACTTGGAAAGATTATGTCCGAAAAAGAGACCGCCGCAGCGCAAGCCAAGGAACAGGAGATTGCAAATGGCAGTACGAATCCGGGCGGTGGCACGGCTGGCGGTAATAAAGACAACGAAAAGACAGCGGATGTCGAAAATGCTGAAAAGATTACTTTTGGCAGTAATTCGGCTACCACAGAAGCAAAAAATCATTATGTAATTTAGGAGGTAAAAATCATGGGTAAGCCTATTGAAAGAGATTTTACTCAAGAACTTGGTATTTTAAAACATTTCCCTTATCTGGGAGCCGCTTGTATTGTTCCACAGACAATGGTAACAAGCGCAGATGCAAACGGAAGAAAGATCGTAAAAGGTGGAACACCATTCCCATCCAACGATGAAAGCTGTGTCGGTTATCTGCTTAATGATGTTGACGTAACGATGGGTGATGCACCGGGAACTTACGTTTACGCGGGCGATATCGACAATGCGAAACTTACAAAGAACGGATTAACTGTTGAGGAAACGGCAAAAGCCAAAACCCCAAGAGTTACTTTTTTTGATTAAAGAAAGGGGTGTAAATTATGGCATTACCATTAGCAGAAGCATTTACCGCAAGAAGTCTCGGTGTAATGTGGAATAACTATGAAAAGACTTTAGGTTCTCAACCTTATCTCGGCAGACAGAAGTTTGGTACAAGAAAGCAGGAGAGCCTTGACCTTAGATTTATTAGGGGAAAGAGCGGACTTCCGGTTTCACTGAAAGCATCTAACTTTGATGCACAGGCAGAGTTGAGAGATGTTGGCGGTTTCTCTGATATCCAAAACGAGATGCCTTTCTATCGTGAGTCCTACATGGTAACAGAGAGAGAGGAGCAGGAATACGACAATTACAGAAATGCAGAGAACACTTCTCTTGCAAATGATGTACTTCGTGAGATCAGCAAAAAGCCTATGATGCTGATCGAGGGCGCGAGAGTCGTACCAGAGAGACAGATTTGGAGCTTGCTTGCACCGGCTGACGGTGTACCGAAGATTGATGTAAATATCGGAAAGAAGAAGTACACAGTCGAGTACACCTCAGATGCTGGCGAAGCACACAAGAAAGATCACTTTGTTGAGATTTCAGGTGAAGCCGATAAGTGGAACGTTCCGGCAACGGCAACACCGCTTGATGATCTTATCGAGACAAGACGTAACTTTGCTAAGAAAACCGGATATTCTCTTACAAGATTCAGTATGAACACAGAGACATGGGAAATGGTTCTCAAAGCAGAGGACACAAAGAAACAGGTTCTCGGTATTACTGCATACACAGGTGGTATTCGTTTACAGCAGTCGCAGGTAACTGAATATCTGCGCGGCTATGGAATTGAGATCGAGGTATACGATAAGTTATACGTTGATCCGGCTGATGGTCAGACAAAATACTTTATTCCAACAGGAATTGTATCTTGTCAGTGCGCCGGAGTTTATCTTGGTGACTATGTATTCGGAAAAACACCGGAAGAGAGAAGCGGAAGTCTTACAGACGGAAACCTTTCTATCGTAGAAACCGGAATTGCGGTTTACACATATGCTACAAACCATCCAATCAATACTCACTGCGTAGTATCTATGATCGGACTTCCAACCTTTGAGGGAATGGATAGCGTTGCTGTAATGAAAGTTATGTAGGAGGTGATCCAGCGTGGTAGCAACACACACAATTAAATGTGGTGGAAAATGGTACAAGGCAGGAGAAAAAATGCCGGAGAGTAATTCTCCGGTATCTTCCGTTGGGTATACAAAGACTGAAATCAACAGAATGAGTACCGCAGACTTGCAAAAACTTGCCACGGAGCAGGGGATTGAAAACGCACAAGCGACAAGCGGTGCGGAACTGAAAGAAATTCTGATTGAAAAATTTAATCTGTAGGAGATCGCTTTATGTCATACACACTTGTCGAACAGGTAAAAATTCGTTTACAACAATTTCATATAGAAGAGGTAGAGGACGAAACAACCGGGGAAAAGTCCGATAAGGTTGTGTTTGATGAAAAAGAATGTAATCCTTTGATTGAACAGCTTTTAGAGCAGGCAAGAAAAGAGATTATCAGCAGACGGAACTATCCGGACACATACACGCAAGACCAGATTGACAGTGATGTTAAGAACTATGAAAACATTATGGTTAATTTGGCAGTGTACGACCGGTCACAGGCAGGAGAAGCATACATGGCAAGTTTCTCCGAAAACGGCGTGAGCAGGACATGGAAAGACCGTGAAAGCCTTTTTGCTGGTGTATTTCCGTTTGTTAAAGCTATGTAAATATCGCCTATAGGGCATTAAAGAAGATTGAGCGTGACCATTATGGTTGCAGGCGGCGCACATTAAGCGGTGGTGGGCAGTGCGTCAAAAGGAGATTCAAATGAAAAGTATTTTGATTCAAACTTATCTTGTGGCACTGCCAATAGTGCTTGGATATATAGTTTGGCTTCTTAAACAGCAAAAGAAAAGCAGGGATGCGAACAGTAAAGGAACAATGCTCCTTTTGCGCGTCCAGCTTATTGAATACCATGCAAAGTACACCAGAATCGGAGAAATACCGTCATATGCCTATCAGAACTTCTGTGAGATGTATGATGCGTACCATGCGTTAGGTGGAAACGGAATGGTTACGAAAATGAAACATGAGATTGAAGAGATTCATATAGGGAAAGGAGATAAAAGCCATGAGGAATTGGAAGGATTGGACTAAGAAAGCCGGAATCCGAGCAATCAAGACTGTTGCGCAGGCGGCTATTGCAGGAATTGGAACGGCGGCATTTATGGGCGCGGTAGATTGGAAATATGTTCTTTCCGCATCAGTCCTTGCCGGAGTGTTATCGCTTCTGACAAGTGTTGCCGGAATCCCGGAGGAAAACACCAATGCTTGACATTAACAAGCAGGAAATGAAATATTCGCAATCCGGTCAGAGGGTATTCATCCCACAAACTGACGAAAATGGAGATATTGTCTATGAAGGGTACAAGGATTCCGATGGGAACTTTGTACCTTATTTAGATTCCGAAGGAAACAAGATTCCAAAAGGCGAGGAAGTTGAAGGGTTTTCAGAACCTACGACATTCCAAGCCAACATCAGCAATAAGCTGTCAGAAGCCCTTGTGAAAGAATTTGGAATTGATGATAGTACATCATACTGTCAGCTTGTTACGGATAAAGGATATTTGCCACTGAAAGCCGGCGATGTGGTGTGGAAACGTTCGGAAGTCAAACGCACTGATGATGGGCTTGTGGATTCAGAAACCGCAGACTACATCGTAAAAGGAGTTGCTGATGAAGGGCTGACCACGGATTTGTTTCTTCTTCGGAAGAATATTAAGTAGGTGATTGTATGAATATGAAAAAGAAACCTATTTCAATGACACTATCCACTAAGTCCATACAAGACGCTATAAAGAAATTAGAACAGTACCGCGATAGTTTACAGGCTAAATGCGATTTACTTGTTTCTAGGCTTGCACAGGAAGGTCAGACGGTGGCAATAAAACAAATATCGAAATCTCCAATCGGAAACACTATAACGGTAAGGGTAGATAAAGCACCACAGTTAATGGCCTCGAACGCGATTCTGATTGCAACCGGAAAAACGGTAACGTCAGAAGATAGAGAACCGTTCTATACTTTGTTGGCGGTAGAGTTTGGAGCCGGTATTTTTTATAACTCCGAAGAGAACCCGAAAGCACCGGAACTTGGATTCGGTGTAGGCACATATCCGGGGCAAATACACGCTTTTGAAGATGGTTGGTACTATTGGGACGATAAGACCGAAACATGGCGTTATACCCACGGTATCAAAGCCACAATGCCTATGTACAATGCGGAACAACAGATTATTCAACAGTATGTAAAGATTGCAAGGGAGGTATTCGGTGGAAAATGAGTTAAACAGTTGGGCACTTGATTTTGAAGATACCGTTTACCGATTGTTGAAAGTTTACATGGAAAGCAAAGAAAGCGGAATCAAGGTGACGCAGGACGATGAATCAAACGGAACACCTGTTTTTCCAACACTTCTTATACAACAGATTGGCTTTACAGAAGCCGGGAGAGATACAGAGTCTTATTTTATTAACGCAATTCGCCCAACATTTCAAATTACAATAACAAATAAAGGGAAAAGAGAAAGGATTAAGGACATTGCAGAGTATGCAGTGTCCTTTTTTAAATCAAAAAATTTTGATGTTTCAAATGCTGTGTTCACGATTTCCAAACAAGTGCGCACGGCAACTTTTCGCGTATCGCGAATTATTGGAGCGTATGAAAATTTAGCATAGCCGCAAGGCAGAAAGGAAGCAGAAAATCATGGCATCAACAAGTTATAAGTCGCGTGTGATTATTAAAGAGCACACAGCGGAACAAGCCGACTTTGCAGGGACTTACAACCTTTTACTTGCTGCAAAGTCTATTCCATCTCCGGCATCTCCACCAAACACGGTTGAGTCAACCACGATGGAAGACCCACAGCAGACATTTGAGAAAGGTATTAAGACAGCGGATTCCCGGGAAATCACCGGAAACCTTGCAAAAGAATATCTGGAAAACATCGAAAAGCTGGGAGATAAAAAGGTTGACATTATCCACCTGTACGGCACAGATGGAATCGGTGGCGTTGCAAAATACGCATACACCGGAACTGTTACCGCGACACCGAATGATGTAGGCGGTGTAGATGAAATCCTTGAAATGACCGCAACTGTTATCCCAAGCACAGCATCGGAACTCGTTACCGACAAGCTGAAAGTCGTTGATAACAACGATGGAACATTCACTGTAACAGTGGTGGGGTAAAAAGCCTATCGGACGAGCAATCGACCGCACCGGTAGGCGAGGATGATCGGTCGATAGCAGAACTTGAAGCAATGAGATAAGCAACAATGGGGCGGTGGCAACACTGCCCCTTGCCAATATAGGGCAGAAAGGCAAGGTAAAACATGAAAGTTAAATTATGTGGAAAAGAATATACAATTCAGTTTGCAACGAGACCATCATTAAAATCACATATCTTACAGGATATTATGAAGACGCAGGACATGGAAGATATTTCCTCTATGGAAGATATTCTTCTTGAAACGCTTCCCAAGACGCTTCTTGTAGGATTGCAGATGCATCACAATGAAGAATTTGGATATGATTGCAAAACAAACGAAGGCTACGATGAGAAGCTTGAGAAGGTGTCCGACATTCTCTATGAAGCGATTGATACAAACGAGATTAACTGCATGGATTTATTCGCTGATATGCAGGAGGAAATGATGACAAACGGTTTTTTAGCGCAGATGATGGAGTCGTTGGAGAGAGCGCAGGAGCAGGAGCAGGAGCAGGAGAAGAAAAAGACCCCATCCAAGGCAAAGACCAAGAATTAACATGGGAATATTACGTTGCGGAAATCCGTCCGTTTTACCTTATGGTAACGAAAGGCTACGGATTTTCCGTTGATGATATAGATATGATGAATCCAGAGTTGCTTAAGCCTTATGTGGATGCATATAAGGCAGAATGGAAGCAACGCGATATGGAAATGTATATGTGGTTTGGCAGATATGCAACGTCAGCACTTGTGACAGCAATAGACGCGACATTCGGTAAGGGTAATAGTAAGTACGTGAAAGAAACTTGCTATGATTCAATCGAAAAGCATAATACAGACGATCCCGATGCAGAGATACGAGAAATGCTTAAAGCAGAAGAAGCATGGGCGGCTGAATCAAGGAAATCACATTTACCAAAGCCAAAGATAGTTTAAGAAAAGAGGTATTGCTATGGCAGTAATTATCGGAAGTGCGCGGCACGATGAACACGGAAACTGCTATTCTGGTGGAAAAGCCGGAGACCAGACCGGACAGGAAGTGTCTACACAGAAGTTTTATAACCATTCTAAAGGATGGTACGTGTTAAGAGCAAAGGATGATAAAGTTGCGGAGAGGTTAGCCGAAGCTATGCAGATTGCATCTGACAATAAAAATATCGGCTATGACCAATCGGAACGCTACGGAGTCATTAAACATGGCATTAACACAAAGGTCAAGACGGAATGCGATTGTTCGTCCCTTGTACGTGCTTGTATTATCTATGCATCCGGCAAGGATGTGGGAGATTTCAATACATCTAATGAACGACCGGTAATTTTGAAATCCGGTTTGTTTGATGATATGGGTTCTTATCATGCCGGTTTTATTCTTCGCAACGGAGATATTCTTGTGACACGCATAAAAGGGCACACAGTTATTGTTGTAAAAGGCGCAAAGAAATGCAAAGCCAAGTATTATCCGAAGTATAATGGAAACTCAAACTCAATCGTTGAAGCATTAAAAGCGGTTGGGGAAGATGATGTGTCGAAAGAACATCGTGCGGAAATCGCAAAAAAGAACGGATTTTCCAATTTCAAGTTTACATCAGAGGAAAATTCAAAGATGCTTTCTCTTCTGAAAAAGGGAAAACTGAAAAAGTAATTCAAGGGCGGTAAGGGTCAAATCTTACCGTCTTTTTCTTATGTAGAAAGTTGGTGGATAAATGGAATTAGAGTCTCTTGAAATAAAAATTCAAGCACAGGCGCAACAGGCAAGCGGTCAGATAGATGCGCTTGTGACAAGACTTGGGAGATTATCTTCCGCGCTTTCTGGACTTAGTACCGGGAATCTGAATAGTCTTTCCACAGGGGTAAGCCGACTTGCAGGGGCAATGACGGCAATGCGTGGAATTGATACACGGACTTTTTCTGCGGTTGCAAGAAATGTAAGCAAATTAGGCTCTATCAACAGCAAGCAGATTAATGCTGCGGCTGGTTCTATGCGTCAGATTTCCAATGCATTAAAAGGGATTTCTGGAATGTCGGCATCCGTTAAGGGTTTGACTGAACTTGCATCTGCAATCAAACAGCTTGGCTACCAGAGTTCCACCAAAGCGATTGAAAATATACCGAAACTTGCCACGGCAATGCGTCAGCTTATGTCCGAACTGTCGAAAGCCCCTAGTGTAAGCCGGAATATTATTGACATGACAAATGCATTGGCAAAATTATCACGTACCGGTGGAGCGGCAGGAACAGCGGCAAAAAGCATCACAAGCTCATTTAGCGGATTTAGTTCCGGTGCTTCTGCGGTTACTAAGAAGTCGTTTTCCCTTGCGTCTGCAATCGGAAAAGTGTATGCAACGTATTGGGCTTTATTTCGCGGATTTAGGCTACTTGGAGACGCTATTGACATATCATCCTCACTGACAGAGGTTGAGAACGTTGTAAGGCAGACATTCGGGCAGTATGAAAGCCTAATTAACAATTTCGCAAAAACATCCATTGAAAAATTTGGCATGTCTGAACTATCTGCAAAACAGTTTGCAAGCCGTTTCCAAGCCATGGGAACTGCCCTTGATATTCCGCAAGGGAAAATGGCAAAAATGTCTATCCGGTTGACAGAATTAGCCGGAGATATGGCTTCATTCTATGATGTGAGTCAAGAAGATATTGCCAAGAGTCTTCAATCTGTATTTTCCGGTACTACGGCACCTATGCGGCGTTATGGTATCGACTTGACACAGGCAACATTAAAGGAATGGGCGTTAAAGCAAGGACTTGATGCGAACATTTCTTCAATGACGCAGGCTGAAAAAGCCATGTTGCGTTATCAGTATGTGCTTGCGCATACAACCAATATCACCGGAGATTTCGCACGCACAGCCGATACATGGCATAACCAGATAACCATGCTTAAAGAGAACTTCAAAGCACTTGGAGCGGTTGTTGGTGGTGGTTTAATCAATGCATTCAAGCCATTTATCAAGGTACTTAATTCAGTTCTGCAAAAGGTTATTTCCTTCGCAGAGATGGTAACAAATGCTTTAGGTTCTATCTTCGGATGGAAGTATGAAGCAAGCAAAGGGGCAGGAATCAGCGGTCTTGCTGATGATATTGGAAGCGCATCTGACGGCATGGACGATTTAAGCAATGCCGCAGGAAACGCAGGGAAAAACACAGGTGGTATCGCAAAAAATGCCAAGAAAGCAAAAAAGGAAATCCAACAGGCAACTCGTGCATTTGATGAATTAAAGGTTATTTCAAAACAAAGTAAAGATAATACTTCCGGTTCCGGGAATAAAGGTTCTGGTTCTGGATCTGGTTCAGGTGCTGGTGGCGGCACCGGTGCTGATGGTGGATTAGTTCAGACGGACACCATCTTTAAGAAATTCAAAAGCAAAATCAAAGACCTTGAACAGTTGGGAGAGTCTATTTCCGGTGCGTTAATTAACGCAATGAAAAAAATTAAATGGGAAAAAGTGTATGCAAAAGCTGAAGGTTTTGGAAGGGGATTAGCCAAATTCCTTAACGGACTATTTAAAGGGCAAAAAGGAACAACGCTTTTCGGAGAAACCGGAAAACTGATCGCAAATTCATTAAACACGGTGCTTCATGGATTGGATTCGTTTGGAACGACATTTAATTGGAAGCAATTTGGAAATTCAATCGCAGACGGAATAAACAAGTTTTTCCAAAACTTTGACTTTGCATTATTGGCTAAAACGCTTAATTCGTGGGCGCAGGGCGCGTTTGATACAGTTACGACAGCATTAAGTAAAATTTCATGGAAGGATGTATGGAACGGAGCAAAGGAGTTTTTAAGCAACCTAGATGTAAAAACAGTTGGAATCATAATCGGTGCGCTGACAATCAAAAAAATTCTTGGATTACATCTTGCAAAAACCGCACTTGATATAATCGGAACTTCCATTTCAAAAGCAATAGCTGGTTCACTTGCATCAAGGCTTGGCGTTGAAATTGCGGCAAATGAGGGAATCTCGGCAGTATTGTCTACCGCTTTGTCAAAAAAAATAGGTGGGGCGTTTGCTACACTTGGAACAACTGTTTCAGCTGGTGTCAAAGCTTTATTCGGTAGCGGTGCGGCAGAGAGCGCACTTTCTTTTATCAGCCCGGTAGCAAAAGCTATAACCGGGATTGGCTCTGTTGCGATTGGCGCATTTACTGCAATATCAAACTTTGTGACCATGTTAAAGAACGGATTCAGTTGGCTTAATGAAGCACTTATGCTTGTCGGAGTTACGATTACGGCAGTCGGAGCGGTTATTTTAGGGGTAGCGGCAGCACCTGCAGCGATTACCGCAGGAATAGTAGCCGGTGTTGCAACGGCGGCTGTAGTAGTCAAGGATCATTGGAAAGAAATAAAAGGAATTTTCTCAAAAGCAGGAGATTGGTTTAATACTAATGTGATTAAGCCAATAAGCGGTTTTTTTAAGGGATTATGGGAATCTGTTTCCGGTTTTTTCTCTTCTTTATGGAAAGATATATCCGGTGTATGGAAAACAGTTTCTGGATGGTTCAATACTAATGTTATAACTCCTATTGTTTCATTTTTCCAAGGATTTTCGAAAAGAGTTGGTCAAATCTTTGAAGGATTGTGGATCATTGTCAAGGCTGTATGGATTGTTGTTTCTGATTGGTTTAAATCAAAGGTAATAGAGCCAATAAAGAAGAATTTTGAATTATTGAAATCGGCAGTATCAACTGCATTCAAGGTTCTATGGACAACTGTAAAATCGGTATGGGCGGTGGTTTCCGGTTGGTTTAAGGAGCATGTTACAACACCTATCAAGAATGCTTTTAGCTCAGCAAAAGAATCTATTCAGAAAGCTTTTAGCGCGGCAAAGACAGCGGTAACCGGGGCGTGGAATAGTGTTTCTAGTTGGTTTAAAGAACATGTAACCACCCCGATAAAAAATGCTTTCTCGAAGATGAAAGAAAGTGTAGCTGAAATATTCAGCAAATTATGGAATAGCGTGAAAAGTGGTGTTGCCGGGGCAATGAACACCGTAATTTCAAGAATTGAAACAGCAATAAATTCATTGATCGGTGGAGTGAATACCGTTTTGAGAGGGTTCAACAGTGTTGTTTCTGCGGCGGCTAAAGTAGCAAAGGTAAAGTGGAGCGGAGTCGATCTTGTGCCGAAAGTGAGCCTACCTAAAGTAAAGGCTTATGCAACGGGCGGTTTTATGGATAAATATAGCATAGCAACAGTTGGAGAAAATGGACTTCCGGAAATTATGGGAACAGTCGGAGGTAAGCCAGCGGTCGCAGGAAGCCAAGAAATTACCGGAATCAAAGATGCTATCAATTCAACATCTGCGCAAGAGGTTTCCTTACTGCGACAACAAAATCAGTTATTACAAGCTATTTTACAGAAAAATTTCGGAATTACTACAAACGACATAGGAAAAGCTGCAAGGGATTATGGTAGAGAACATTACAATCGAACCGGAGACAATGTATATGTTTTTTAGTGACTTCTATAATAGAACGTGATATAATTCTAAATAAATCATATCACAAGAAAGGAGTCATTATGAGAAACACAAAAAAATTATTAGTAGCGATGGGATTGGCATTTGCCGTTTTGATTTCGGCTATGCCAATCCAAAATGCAGATGGGGAACAGATTGTTGCACAGGCGGCAACTATCAAATTAAGCAGAAAGACTCTTAATTTAAAAATTGGAGAATCCGCAACATTAAAGATAAGCGGAATGAGGAAAACTGCTAAATGGAGTAGTGGCAATAAATATGTTGCTTCTGTAAACAAGTCTGGAAAAGTTCTGGCGGTTGGAGAAGGAACAACGTACGTAAAAGCAAAAATTGCAAAGAAAACGCTTTCTTGCAAAGTTACCGTCACTTCTTCCTTTAATGCGAACAAGGTAAAGAAAAACATCTCAATTGAATACCAAGATAGTGGTCATGGAGTTGTTGCTATCTTGAAAAACAACAACAAGGTAACTGTTGATCTGGACGCAAAACTTGTATACTACAAAAACGGTAAAATGCTGGATAGCAAAAGCGATTGTAACAGAGCTTTTGAATCCGGTAAGGAATGTGTTCTTTATTTTGACGCACCGAGCGATTCTGATTATAACGATGTTTCTTATGATAACTATAAAATGTCGTTGAGTGTTGATGAAGCAACAAATGCTGTTTGTGATGTTCGCAATATAATGGTTCAATCGGACATTGGAGCAGATAATGTTACGGTTGAAGCTACAAACGATTCCGGAAAAGATTTTTCATTTGTGAAAATTTCTTGCGTAATGTATGATGCATCTGGCAACTTGATCAAATATGATTATCATTATGCAGAATGTGAAAAGAATGGAGATACAGATTATTTTTCATTTAGTTTTCCGTACGATTCAAATTACGATACGATCTATCCGAGCAGTTATAAGATATATGTTGATGAAGCATATACATATACTTGGTTACAATAAAAATTGAAAGATAAATGATACTTAAGCCGTGGAAACACGGCTTATTTTAATTCCAAAATCGGATTGACACAAAATCAAAAATAGTCTATCCTTATTACTAAGGAAACAACCTTATCCGTGAAGAAGCGGATTACTTACTCGAACGCCATACTGTACGAAAGAGGAAACCAATGTGATTTCACAACCGGTTTCCTTTTTTTATTCAGATAAAAATGTATGGAGGTAGACACGAATGAAAAAATCACAACTTATGCTTAAGATTCAAAACAGCATTGAGGTATTTGAAAATCCAATATTCGGACAGATCAGAATGGTCATGGTCGATGATGAACCGATGTTTTGCCTTATTGATGTTTGCAGGGCATTGGAAATTAAAAATGCTACAGACGTAGCAAAAAGGCTTGATGAAGATGAACTGACTAGATTAAATCTAGGCGGTCGTGCAGGAGAATCAAATTTCATTACAGAGAGCGGCTTATATGCGGTTATTCTTCGGAGTGACAAACCGAACGCAAAGAAGTTCCGCAAGTGGGTAACATCCGAGGTTCTCCCTACAATCCGTAAAACAGGTGGGTATGTCAATAATGATGAATTATTTATTTCTACTTACCTGCCATATGCAGATGAAAACACTAAGCTGATATTTTCCCAGACATTAAAAACTGTTAGGGAGCAGAATGAAACCATTAAAAGACAGCAGAAAGAAATCATCCATAAGGAAGATGTTATTATCGGGCTTGTTGATGATATTGACTTGGCAACCAAGAGACAGCGGATAACGCAGATTGTCCGTTTCGGTGCCGATGGAAAGTATCAAGAACGCTATTCATTGCTTTATGGAGAATTTGAAAGGAAATATCACTGCAACCTTAAATCAAGGATGGAAGGGTGCACACTCAAACCGAAAGTAAGAAACAAGATGGATTATATCGACAGGGAAATGGGAATGATTCCGCAGTTGTACGAAATCGCTTGCAAACTTTTTGAAAACGATGTAGAAAAGCTGAAATCTGAATGGGAATCAGTAGTAGCTTAAAATTTAATTAAATGGATAGCATCTACCAAACGGTAGGTGCTATTTTTATACCCATTTTTAGGAGGTAAACGATGGGATATGGCGGATATTTAGTAAAGTTTGGCAATTATACCATACCGAACAATTTAATAAAGCAGGGCACGTTTAGTTCCTATTTGAATATGCAGGACTTAGACCCTTGGACTGATGAAAACGGATATGAGCATCGTGATGCCGTGGAACTGAAAGCTTTAAAGGTTGAGTTTGAAACCAAAGCCATGCTGACTGAAAAGCAGTTTGATGATTTTTGGGAAAATATCGAAAAGAACTATACCAAAGCAAAGGAGCGCGGCGGCTATATCACGGCATACGTGCCTATGAAACGCGGATATGTGACACAGTACGGATATATCGCTGATATTCAGCCTACGTTCTATTCTGTGGCAAATGGGAAGATTAAGTATGACCCAATCAAATTTTCGTTTGTAGGTGGTGTATATGATAAATAGCAATTTGAAAGAAAAGTATTGGGATTCCGCGACAGATAAGCAGATGGTTATATCTGTTGTTGGAACGAATCAGAAAATAGACAATTCGATGCTTGAAATCGGTACGTTTGCGCTCGAAGAAAGTCTTTGTTCGGAGTCTGAATTAAAATTTGGAGCATGCGAAGCGAATTGCGTAAAATTCACAGCAAGAAACACTGCAGGAAACATTATCGGAAGGACAATCTCTATCGAAGAAACAATTGACGGAGATAGCGAAAATCCGATGCCATACGGAGTTTTTAAGGTTGCATCCGATGTTCCAACGTCTGACCGTACGAAACGGCAGATTACGGCATATGACGCTATGTACGACATTATTAATACAGATGTAAAGTCTTGGTATGCAGGACTTAGCTTTCCAATGACACTTAAGCAGTTCCGCAACAGCTTCTTTGCACATCTTGGAATTACGCAAGTTGAAACAAACCTTGTCAACGATTCCATGACGGTCAATAAGACGATTGTAGCCGCACAGACGGACGATTCAAGCGCAGTCACAGAAGAATCCGCTATCAGTGGAAAAACCGTTGTAACGGCAATCTGTGAGATTAACGGATGCTTTGGTAATATCAACCGGAATGGCAAGTTTGAGTATGTCTTTCTGAAAGCAATCACAAGCGCACTTTATCCGGCAGAGGATTTGTTTCCATCTGACAATTTATTTCCGTCTGATGCAAACACAGAGTCTATGACCGGACACTACATCACGTTTGATTATGAGGACTTCCAAAGTAAGGCAATCACGCAGCTTGAAATCAAGACAAGTGAAGATAATGCCGGTGCTATTGTTGGAACTGCCGGAAACAACTATTCGATCACAGGAAACTTTCTTGTATCAGACAAGACCGGAGCGGAACTTGAACAGATTGCAAATAACCTGTTGCCGATTATGGCAAAAGCGGAATACACACCGATTAAAAGTTGCACTTGTGTCGGCAATCCATGTCTGACACTTGGCGAGCCCATCCGGTTCAATACAACAAGAGAGATTGTAGAAACGTATCTATTGCAACGTACCATAACCGGAGTGCAAAGCAAGAGAGATTCAATCTCGGCACAGGGAACGCAGACGCACTCTGCAAAGGTTAATTCTATCAGAGATAAAATTGAAAGCGTGGAAAGACGTACCGGAAAGCTAGAGAGGAACGCAGACCATCTTCAATCCACGTATGAGGATTTAGAGGAACAGACAAATACCAAGTTTGAGCAGACCGCAAAAAGCATTTCTGCAGAAGTCAACCGCGCACAAAAAGCAGAGGGACAATTAGACGCATCATTGGAATTGAAACTTGGAAGAGATGAAAACGACCAAGTCGTTTCGATGATTAATGCAAGTGCCGACCAGATTACGCTTAGCGGAAACAGACTCATAGTCAACAGCAATAACTTCCAGCTTGATGGCGATGGCCGAGTGTCAATCGTTGATTCATTGAACTTTATTGCAACGTCACAAGGAGATGACCTTGTAATTATTGGTCTCGATGCAAGAGGAAGGCCAATGCTGCAGAACATACGCATCGATCTAAACTCTGTAACAGATCAAGATGGTGTAGCCATAGGTGACCATGCTAGCACTGCAGATCATGCAACAACAGCAGATTCAGCAACAACTGCAGAAAGTGCAAGGCAGTGTATAATGGCATCAACCGCGCATTATTTGCAAGGTATTGGACTATCCGATTATGTACGAATTTCAGACAACGGAAATTTAATCCCAAGTTCTAGTTCTGTGTACTGCGGAACTAACCCCAATCCATTTGCCGGAGGGTATTCTTCCGGTGGTTGGAAAACAACGTCTGATGGCAGAAAGAAAAAGGATTTTCGAAAACTGTTAGAGGATGATCGGTTTGAGAGATTTTTTGAGTTGCTGCAACCGATGGAATATCGGCTCATAGAAAATGATGAAAAAATGCACATGGGATTTGTTGCGCAGGATGTTGAACAGGCAATGACGGATTGTGGCATATCTGAAAATGAGTTTTACGGACTGGAACATGCGGTATTCTCCGAAAAAGATTTTGAATCTAATGAGGAATGGGAAAAATTCTTAAAGCAAAATGGCGACGCGAATGATATGTATACATTGTGCTACCAAGAATTTATTGCTTTAAATACTGCCATGATACAGAAATTGCAGAACAGGTGTAACGATTTTGAACGCAGACTATCCGCATTAGAAAGGAAGTGATTAGATGGCATATCAGAAAATCTATAGCCGCGAATATTGGGAGAACTTTCCAAGCGAAAAGACCGCAATTAATCGAAATAGGCTGAACAACATAGAGGGCGGCATTGATGCAATCGACGATCGTGTGTGCGCACTCGACACCACGAAAGTTGACTTGACCAAAGCTAACGAACTTGTAAAGGAAATCCTTTGGGATGAATCCAACGGAACGCTGACGGTCGTTAAGATGAACGGTTCCAAGGCGGTTATTGATACCAAGTTGGAGAAGCTGGCAGTCAACTTCAAGTATGATCCGGAAAGTCAGCAGTTGGTAATCACGCTTGACGATGGCACGGCGCAGAACGTGGACTTATCCGCGCTGATCACGCAGTATGAGTTCTTGGATTCTGATACAATCGCATTTGCAATCGGAAGTGACGGTAAGGTGTCCGCAATCGTGAAAGAGGGAAGTATCCAAGAAAAACACTTGCGCCCGGATTACCTTGCAGACATTAAGGTTGAATCTGCCAAGGCTGTAAATTCTGCAACTAATGCAAAAGCATCCGAAACCAATGCGGCAAAATCTGCTGCAGATGCCAAGGGCAGCGCAGACAGGGCACAGGGAATCGAAAACGAGATTAACAAGAAACTCACAATGACAGAGTTTGATGTGAATGAGGATGGGGAGTTGATTTACACGGACAATTCCACTTATAACTTTGTCGTTGATAATGACGGAAATTTAAATTGGGAGGTGGCTTAGAATGGCTATAGCAGGAAGAGTGGCAATTGTGCCAAAGGGCGATTGGAGCGCAGATGCTACATATAAGAGATTGGATGCAGTAACATACAACAATACATTGTATTTTGCAAAAAAGGAAGTTCCGGCAGGAACGGCAACGAGCAATACAGAGTATTGGTCTAAGTCTATCGTGGGCGGTGTTGGTGCAATCGCAACGAAAGAGGATGCCGGGATTGTGAAACCGACAGACGGACTTTCGATTGCAGAAGATGGAACGCTTAAAGTTAACATTGATGGCGCAACGCTTACAATGGATCAGGTCAACAATGTTATAAAGTTGGCTGATACCTTAAAAGAGAAAATCAATGGGGCGTTCCCTGCAGCGAATGTAGTAAACAACCAGATAACAACGGAGACGGGATATGCCCTGGATGCAAGGCAGGCGAACCCGAATATTGATGGATCGCTCGCAAAGCAGATAAGTGATTTAAACGGCAGTTTAAATGATAAATTTTCACAACAATATTTGGTATCAAATTTATCTGATGTCAAAGATGTTGGGATTTATTACATTCATAACTCTTCAGAAATGCCGAGTACAACTGGTTGGTATGTCATTTTATCATTTGCTAGACAAGATGGAAGCACAATCCCAATGATTGCTATGGATCAATTTTCAGACAATGTATATTATGGACGTTTGGATAAAGGGAATAACGGATACCAGCTTACATCTTGGAACAAGCTATAAATTCGACAAGGATATTTTACTCCATTTTAACGATGACGCGCCAGAATTTTGACCAACAGGCAGAATATCCAAGCCCCATCCTGCAATCGGAAAAGCAAGTGCAGATACTCTCCAATCATTTGCTTTTAAAAATATAAAAACGCATCCAAAGCCATTATTAAAATTCTCATGTTCTCCAAAAACCTCTTTGTTTAAAGCGTTATTTCCGTTGCTTTCTACAATTTGGATCAAACGAGTCTGATTTTCAAGTATTTGACGGCTTGTTAAAGTGTTGTCTTGTCCAAGCACCAACTTGTTTATTAAACTGCCGTTTAAGAAAATATATCGAACAAATATTCGAACGCAACTTATTAACCATTTTTTATCATAGAAAGGAAAAAATAATATGGATAAAATTATTTTAAAAGATCAGACCAGCTTTGAAATTGCCGATGGTGCAAGCCTTGGAAACATCCAGATCCAGTCCAAAAATTTTGACGGGATTAAAACGATCACGGACACTTTTGCAGAGAACAACATTGCGGAAGTGACCTTTAAACACAATGATGAGGTATCTGGAAAATACACCGATCTGAAGTGTGATGGGTTTACATACGCACCGAATACGGACGAGGCCGGCAAGGAAGATGGAACATATACCGTAACGGTCAGCTTGAGAACAAAAACGGAAATGGAAAAGGCAATTGATGAGCTTAAAGCAGGACACGAAGCAAACGCAGAAGCAATCGAAGAATTGGCAAGCATTACCGCAGAAAGTGAGGTGTAGGATATGGTTAAATTCTACGTGAGACGTATTCTGGTAGACAAGAAAATGACGATTGATGAAGTGCCGATGCGTTGGCGCGCAAAAGTGCAAGAAGAGATTGAGAAACAGCTTTCCGCTTCTCTGCAATGACGTTTCCTGTCGAAACTTGCGACCGAAAATCCTTGAAATCATGCATCTTGCAGTGATACTATGGACTTGTCCGAAAGGACACTTCAAGTTCTGGCATGGGTGGGGTTTGGCATGGCTCCGCCCATAATTGGGGATTGACTATGCCGAACACACGTTCTATAATATCTGTATCGCTACATAGGGCACATGATTGGGGGTTTTAGGTTGGGAAAAGAGTACTACAAAAATGAAATCATTAAACTTATTGAAAAATGCGAAAATTTGCATTGGTTAAAAACCATATATGCATACATAAGTAACTTATTAAAATAGGAAAAGAGCCAAGGGTCTGCGCATTGCCCTTGGCTCTTTTTTACTTTTTGTCTGAAATCATATCTACTAAATTTTCTAAGGCTGTCCAATCGCTTTCGCTTAATTTGCACAGTGCAGAAACAAGTCGATACTTAAAGTTTTCATCACCTAATCTTTGGATTTCTCCAAGCATTGCTGAAATCTGTTCGTCTTTTGATAATTCAACAAACATTTCTCCGTTTCCGGTGCGAAGCCAATCTTCATTGACATTAAACTCTTGACAAATCAATTTAACAGTTTGTTCTGATGGAGAATTTTCTCCGCTTTCCATTTTGCATACAGCAGATCGTGAGACTAAAATTTTTTCTGCAAATTCGGTTTGGCTTAATTTTGCTGATAACCGAACTTGCTTTATTCGCTCATTCATCCTTTACCCTCCTTTCACAATTATATTAACATTAAATGTTCATTAAGTCAACAAAAACTATTGACAATGTATATTTAATGTGCTATTGTATGTACATCAAATGAACAGAAAAGAGGTGAGAACATGAAGAAAATGACGTTCAGACAAAAGCGCGACTTACTCGATAAGTTTGAGCCGTTCATTATTGGCGGAGTTCAATTCATAAGTGCATTGGCTGGAGCTGCTGTCGGAATAGCTATCTGCTACTTTTTCTAAATGATATGTGGCGGTTGCCGTGATTATGGCAACGACAAATGGGATAAGGATATTTCTCAAAAATGAAAGGAAAAAGTATTCTTTATAAAATCTTCCTTTTGGAGAAACTATAAAGCTAAAATTTGATCTATCCGCAGATGTACTTACTTTTGTTACATATCCTTTATCCTGCAAATCCAAAAACGCTTGATATACATCTTCTTCATCGAATTTACCTATTTCGGAAAGTTCGATTGAAAAATTTGTTTTAGATATTTTCTTTAATATGCTTCTTTCAATTTTTCGAAGCATGTTAATTCC
>ENA-OZHM01000222-OZHM01000222.1-human-gut-metagenome-genome-assembly--contig:-NODE-222-length-22816-cov-8.870876_pt1 | contig 22816 bp, 15 predicted proteins | sample MGYA00244047_ERZ653688 | MGnify/ENA primary metagenome ERZ653688 (study PRJEB26926, sample SAMN06165194) | human gut metagenome | biome: ENVO:00009003; feature: ENVO:2100002; material: ENVO:00002003... | reverse complement strand
GCCGAGAATGCATTCACCGCTGACTGGTAGATGTGTGCCGTCCCCCACCTGCCGCCTTCCCGGAGTTCCCCGATGACTGAGGAGAACATCTCTTGTAAGGTAATTTCATTTCTATTCATTTCTAATTTATTTATAAAAGGTTTATTCTGCAATATAAATAAATTAGATGAATATAAGGGAGACGAATATATTTCTTATATTTGCGAGAAACTTCGCATTGAAAATTGCAATACGAATACACCATACTGACTATACTCATTGGTGGAATTAAATAATTGAACACTATATGTCACTGCCAATAAACATAGAAGACCTGCTGCATCGTAATAAAGTGGAAAGTAATCGGGTGGAGTTCAAAAAAGGTTGGAATCCTGCGAGTATATACCATACTATTTGTGCTTTTGCCAATGATTTGGATAATCTTGGGGGAGGTTATATTGTTGTAGGTGTAGAAGAAGAAAACGGTATGCCTAAACGTCCTGTTGCCGGTGTGCCGACTGAACAGTTGGATAAGATACAGCTGCAGATGGTGGGTTTCAATAATCTGTTTGCCCCATATTATCTGCCACGCATTTCTGTTGAAGAAGTGGATGGAAGAAACCTTGTAGTAATATGGGCACCTACAGGTGTCAATCGTCCGTATTCAATCCGTATGGATGTGACGAATGGCAATGATAAGCGAGAAGCTTTTTATATACGTTCTGGTACGAGTAGTATTGTTGCTAAAGGTGAGGTACTCGATGAATTGCGGGATATGGCAAGCCGTGTGCCTTTTGATGGGCGTGGCAATCCTGATATCAAAGAAGAGGATATTGATTATGTATTGATTCGTGAGTATCTGCAAGAGGTAAGAAGTCGGATGGTGGGTGAATTGAAACACCTTGGCACAATGGATCTGCTTGAACGGATGGATTTGCTGATTGGACCTACAGAGAATCGGATGATAAAGAACGTGGCTGCCATGATGTTTAGTAACCACCCCGAAAAGTTCTTTCCATATACTCAAATATCCATTGTGGTTTTCCCTGAAGGTAAGATACAGAACCCTAACCGCTTTTCAGAAAAGACGTTCAAAGGCTCTGTTCCAACAATCATTAGAGGAGCGATGCAATATTTAAAAGACGTTGTCATAACAGAATATGTCTCGAAACCGAAAGATAGGATGCAGTCGGAACGGTGGTTCAATTATCCGTATCAGGCACTTGAGGAGAGTGTTGTCAATGCGATGTATCATCGCGATTATCAAGAACAGCAAGAAGTGGAGATAACTGTAGAACCGGAAGGGATAAGAATATTAAGCCTTTCAGGACCGGACCGTTCTATATCAAACGAAGCTTTGCGAGAATGTAAAAGTCTCCATTCACGTCGATACAAGAATAATCGCCTGGGCGATTTCTTGAAAGAACTGGACTTGACAGAAGGTCGCTGCACTGGAATTCCTACAATACAAGATGAGCTGGCTAAAAACGGTTCACCACGTGCTTCTATCGAAACCGATGAGGAACGCAGTTACTTCCTCATGTTCATACCCGTACATGAAGGATGCGGTAATGTAGTCAGAATGAAGGACAATACCGGAACATCACTGAGTAATATGGGGCAGGATGAAACTAATGTTGCCCAAAGATTGCCCAAAGATTGCCCAAAGATTGCCCAAAGTACATTGGAAGCAATTATACAAGATCCATATATAACCATTGGACAGTTGAGTGAAGTGCTAAAACTTTCTGAGAGAACAATAAAAAATAGAATAGCGCTGCTTAAACGGGAGGGACTGATAACTCGGATTGGCAGTAGAACATCGGGGTACTGGGAAGTTGTTTAATAACGTGTAATAATCAAGACTTGTTCTGACAGTTGGTTTATTAGGCACTATAAAATATTTCCCATTTACACAAAATATTATAGTGCCTGCTATGCTAGTATAGTATTGGTAAATAAAAGAAGCGTGGAACTGCAATATATGATATTCGGGAAGTCTAATAAAGACCAAAATGAAAAAAAGAGCTAAACATCTGCAAATATAACCATTGATATAATGCATTTTATGCGGTATCAGATTCGGGAACGACTTTTTAATTTGTCTTAATCCGTTGCAGGTTTCATCGGGATATATGGGAACATATACGGGAATTTGTTTACCTTTGCGGTGTGAATCAAAAAGCGATGCCGATGAAAGTTTCCGTCTATCTGAAAAAATGCTCCCCAGAGACCTCGAACATATGTTTCCGGGTCAGGGAGAAGAGCGTGGACATAAAGGTGGTCTCTCCTCTTGAGGTGCAGGACAGGTACTGGGATTCCGACACCCTCAGTTACAGGCGCACGACGGCTGTCCCTGCCGCCGAGCAGAAACGCCTGCCCGGACAGATCGCCGCCATCATCGAGCGGGCGGAGAAGACCTTTTCGGACAAGGCGGACGGCAGGTGGATGAGGCAGGTCATCGAAGATGTGCTGTACCCGGCCCGTGCTTTCGAGCGTAACCACCCGAACCTGCTCGCCCGCGTCCACGAGTATCTGGAGAAGTTCGACGGCGCGGAAAGGACCAGGGAGCACATCATACGCTTCGGGCGCAGGATGTCGCGCTACCACGACTACCGGCGGGAGATACTGGGCGAGACGGACTTCACCCTCTTCGTGGAGACCGTCACGTTGGAGCAGATGAACGATTTCAGGGATTATGTCGTAAACGAATACAGGCTGCGGCAGGAACATCCCGACTTCTATGCTCCCCGCATGCTCATCAACCGCAAGCCGAGGCCGCTTTCCGGTACGACCGTCATCAACATTATGAACCTGTTCTGCACTTTCCTGCACTGGTGCAAGAAGATGAAGTATTCCGACAACGAGGTCTATGCCCTCTACGGCTGCAAGGAACCGACTTACGGCGACCCGTTCTTCCTCACTTCGGAAGAGAGGAACATCCTGTATGACGCTGATTTGAGCGACTGCCCGAAGCTGGCCGTCATACGGGACATCTTCGTGTTTCACTGCTATGTCGGCTGCCGCGTGGGTGACCTTTACAGGCTCACGAGAGCCAACATCAAGGACGGATTCCTGGAATACATGCCGCAGAAGACGAAGAAGTGCCAGGCGAAGACCGTCAGGGTGCCGCTGCACGAGAAGGCGTTGAAGATACAGGAACGTTACGATGCCAATGCCGACAGGCTGTTCCCGTTCAAACAGATACACACCTACAACCTCGGCATACGGGAGCTGCTGAAGCGTTGCAGCATAGACAGGATGGTGACCATACTCGACACGCACGGCTACAACACCGTGCAGAAGCCACTGTACGAGGTGGCCACCAGCCACACGGCACGCAAGACCTTCGTGGGCAACCTGTACAGGCAGGTGCCCGACCCAAACCTCATCGCCTCCATGTCAGGACATGTGGAAGGCAGTAGGGCGTTCAGCCGCTACCGCACGATAGACGATGACATGAAGCGCAGACTTGTGGACATGATAGACTAGACAGAAAGGAGGACATATATATGAAAGTGACCGCATTCATCCGAAAGACCGCCGCCAAGAACAACATCACAGACCAGGCACGGGTCTATTTCCGTGTCCGGGACATCGGCGGCGTGGACATCAAGGCCGCGAGCGAGCTGTCCATCAACCCCAACCACTGGAGTCCGGAACGGCAGGGCTACAAGCCCCGCGTGGCACTGGTGTCGGAGGAAAAGAAGATGGGGTTCGACAAGGACGTGCAGAAGATCACCCATCTCATCACGAAAGAGTACCACCGGGGAGTAGACGGCAGCTGGCTCAAAAACCTGATAGAGGAATACCACCATCCCGGCATCAACGCGAGGGGCGGCAACAAGGCCGACGAGTACCTGCTCTCGTACCAGATACGGAAATACGTCGAGGAAACACCGCTTGCGGATGAAAGCCGCAAGCACCATCTCGACAATCTCAACAAGGTGCTGCGCTACGAGCGTTTCCGCCACGAAGTGCTACACCAGAGGGGTTTCCACCTGTGCATCGACACCGTCACGGCGGACGACATCAGGGACTTCAAGTTGTGGATGCAGGAGGAACACAAGTACGTGGACATGTACCCCGTATTCTACCGGAATGAGGTACGCCGCAACGTCGAACAGAAGCGTTCCGAGAACAGCATGTCGGGCTCCCTCTACCGCATCCGCACCGTCATCAAGTGGTGCGTCAAGCGCGGGCTGACAAGGAACAATCCCTTTGACCAGTACCAGATTGCCCGGCCGATGTACGGCGACCCGTTCTACCTGACGCTCGAAGAGCGGGACAAGGTGTACTACGCCGACCTGAGCGGCATGGGGGCAACCTATCCGGTCTATCGTGACATCTTCATGTTCCAGTGCCTGATAGGGTGTCGTGTCAGCGACCTGAACAGGCTGACCAAGGCAAACATCGTGGACGGCTTCGTGGAGTACATCCCGCAGAAGACGAAGATGGAACATGCCAATACAGTGCGCGTGCCGCTCAACCAAAAAGCACGGGACATACTGGAACGCTACAAGGATCTGGAGAACGCCCTGCTCCCCCGGTTCTCGCACTTCGGCTACAACAAGAAGATAAAGGAGATACTCAAGTACGTGGGCATCGACCGCAAGGTCATAGTCCTCGACCCCAAGACAAGGGAAGATGTGGCAAGACCCTTATACGAAGTGGCGACCACACACACCGCGCGCAAGACCTTCATCGGCAACCTGTACAGGCAGGTCAAGGACCCGAACCTGATAGCCTCCATGTCGGGACATTCAGAAGGGAGCCGGGCCTTCGCACGGTACCGCAAGATTGACGACGAGATGAAGAAGGAACTGGTGAACCTATTAGACTGACAGTTTCCCTTTTCCACTTATCTTTAGATATCAACCTGTAATAATACAATATGAATATGGACGGGCAGAAACAGACATACGAACAGTTCAAGGCGGACATCCTCCAGTGGAAGGACAGCCATAGGGAAGAATACCGCCGCTTCGCGAAAATGATGGCGGACGGGAACGAGATGCAGTACCTTGCCGTCTGCCGCGCCATCTTCAAACAACTGCCCGGAATCAGGCGGGAATGGCAACAGTCATGGTGTGACGATAGCACGGACAGCTTCAGGAACATAGGCCTCCATTTCAAGGAGAACGCAGTGCCGGGGCAGATCGTGGAACTTTACAGGAAACAGAGGGAAGAGAATGCGGCTCCTCCGTCTTCCTTATGGGGCAGGATGAAATACATTTTCAGACAGAGTCTGAGAAAACGCTTCGTAACCCTGTCCGCCCCTCTCGTGCTGAGCTGGCTGTACTACGGCAAAAGTTTCGAGGCGATGGTTGACATGGTCAGCAGGCAGGCGGGGCACCCCAAGGCTGGGAACGCCGAAAGGATGGGCTGCTCCATTGTCGTCAGGCAGATTATCGAGGCGTCCATAAAGAACGGCTTCCGCACGCAGGAGGACTGGGACGAGCACTTCGCCATGAAAGGTGCCATTGAGAAAGGCAGCATCGGCGAATGGGCTTTGCAGTCCTTAAAGGACGAGATGGGTGGCGGTGATACCGGAGGCAACCCGGCAGCAACGGACTCCGGCAGCGGTACGGTGCCGCAGGCGCAGCGGACGGCCGGAAAGAAGAAAATACAGGAGCGGCCACTTGCGGATTATCTCAAGTGCGGAAACAGGGAGGAAGTCCTGCAATGCATCCGCCGTTTCGTCTCCATAAACACGAGTGCCGTACATCAGGCACTCCCGTTCTATGTGCTGAAAGACCTGCAGCTGGTGGCCGGGATGCACGCCGCGAAGGAATACAGCGTGGGAATGGCATTGCAGTTCACTGACCTTCCCTCCCTGAAAAGCGAGAGCGCCATACGGCAGGCGGTCGGCTTCCTGAAGACGGCAAAGCATATCATCAAGGACGGGAAAGACCAGATGGCTCCTCTTATCGAGAGTGACGAGAACAGGGAACTGTTCCGGTCACTGGTACAGGAAATCAAGGAAATCATCTCCGAAGATGTAACGGACATTGCCGCCGGATAAGACAAAATAAGCCGTATTATATGGTCACACAGACTTAAATTGTCATGACAATTTAAGACAAGACATTATATATCAATTCGTTTCAATTCCCATGTACTTTTGCACCGTCAATCCTCTTCCCGGGGATAGGCGGTGCTTCTCTTTTACAAGCCATCGGAAGGGAGGCGTCAGGGAACTAATGCAGATGGTCATCACAAAATTCAAAACTTGATATTTATGATCACCATAGAAAGTCTGGTCGAACAGGGTGCGAACGTGAAACTGGAAGTCACGCCCGCCGACCTGAAGATGTTTGCCGAGTCCATCGTGCAGCGCACCATCATGGCACAGCAGGAGGAAAGGGACGCCGCCATGAAGCGTGAGGCGGAAGAGACTTGGCTCAATACGAAACAAGTCCGCGAGTTGTTGAACGTGTGCGATGGCACACTCAACCTGTGGGCGAAGCGCGGCTACCTCGTCCCCGTCAAGGTGGGCAACAAGAACATGTATGCCAGGTCGGATGTCCGGCGTGTGCAGACGGGAGGGAAATCCGAGAGTGTGACATCCTATTGCAAGAAGAGAAATGGCTGACATGACACACACCCGACTTGAACTGTGCAACATGATCCGCATGGAGGCGGAACATACCGAAGACACCGGCTTTCCTCTGGAAGTGTTCCCGCAGACGGTTCAATCCGTCATCCTTGATATGGCCCGGTACGAGAACTACAAGACAGAGTTCATAGCGACTGCCATGATTTCGGCTGTATCTGCGGCATTGGGCGGCACCTACCGTATCCGCATCAAAGGCGAATGGCAGAGCAATGCCGCCCTCTACATCATCCTCGTGGGCAGGCCGGGACTGGGCAAGACACCGCCGCTGGAAGCGGCATACCGTCCCATACGGAAACACGACTATACCTTGTTTAAGGCGTATGAGGCGGAACTGGAGGCGTGGAAAGCCGCCGGGGAAAACGGAAAGAAGCCCGTGCTGCGGCGTACCGTCGTGTCCGACTTCACCCCCGAATCACTCCTGCTGACGCACAACAACAATCCCCGTAGCGTGGTCATCCTCGTGGACGAGATCATGGGGATGTTCAACTCCGCCAACCGCTATACCAACGGACAGCTCATAGAGCAGCTGCTCACGGCATGGAGCGGCGGGGCTCTGGATGTGACAAGGGTCGGCAACATTGTACCCGTACATATAGAACAGCCATGCATCAATATCGTCGGAACCACGCAGACCAAGCGTGTGCATGAACTGCTGACGAAAGGTTTCGAGGATAACGGACTGCTCGACCGCATCCTGTTCGTGCTGCCCAAGTCCCGTGAAGTGTCAAAATGGACCGATTGGGATGATGGCGGGGAGGACAGGGCTTCTATGGCGGCGGCACGATGGGAGCAGATACTTGACAAGGTTCTTGCTCTGGACTATGACACGGGAGAGGAAGAAAGGATGCCTCATGTGCTGTCCATGGACAGGGAGGCAAGGGAATATTTCTTCTCGTGGTGGAACAGGAAAGTGGAACGCATCAACCGAATAGAGGACGATGCCGAGGTGGACAGCCGTGAGATGAAGCATCCGGCGCAGGTGGCACGGTTGGCCCTGCTCATGCAGGTGCTGCGGTATGCTTCCGGCGAGAGCCATCTGCAGTTTGTGGATCTGGCTTCCGTCAAAGCCGCCATCCGGCTGAACGGTTATTTCGAGGACTCGTACCGCCGCATCCGCTCATTCGTTGCGGAAGATATGTGCGAAGAACCGCCCAAGATACTGCTGTCGCTGCTGCCGGACACTTTCGACACGAAGACGGCCATCGCCACAGGCAGGGAACAGCAGAATGTCAGCGAGCGCACGGTGATGAACTACCTCAGGGAACTGTGCAGGAGCGGGCTGCTGCGGAAGTCAAAGGCCGGGCATTACGAGAAAGTCATATATGACAAATCTGACAAATCTAATGAAAATGACAATGAACCGCCAACCCGAAACTGCAACGGATGACCCCTTGTTGCAGCCTGCAGTCTTTGCAGTTTTGCAGTCTCGGAGTGCCGGAAAAGTAGAATTCCTGCAAGACTGCAAGAACTGCAGACTGCAAACGGCGGTTTTCATTTGCAGGAATCCACAAAAGAGAGCTTCATGAACGGATACAGATTCCATCTTCAGAAATACCGCCCGGGCAGCAAGACCGCCTGTCCGGAGTGCGGCAGGAAGTCCTGCTTTACCCGTTATATCGACGAGGCGGGAGAGATTTCCTTCCCTGACAATGTGGGTATCTGTGACCATATCAACAGTTGCAGCTACCACTATACTCCGAAAGAATACTTCCGGGATAATCCGGCCGTCAAGGAGAGGTTGAGTGAGCAGGAGAGAAACTGCCGCACACCGGTGGCTGCAAGACCGGCAGCGAAACCAGTGCCCGAACAGGAGCCACGGATATCCTTTCTTCCCTCCGATTGGGTGGAGCAGTCCATGCGCAGGTACGACATCAACCCCTTATATCGCTACTTCACCAAGGTGGCCGGCAAGGAGGATACGGACAGGCTGTTCCGCCTCTACAGGGTCGGCACGTCAAGGATGTGGAACGGGGCGGCCGTATTCTGGCAGACAGACCGGGACGGCAATGTGCGTGCGGGCAAGATCATGGGCTACGATGCCGCAACCGGACATCGTATCAAGGAGCCTTTCAACCAGGTCAGCTGGGTACATTCGGTAAGGAAGCTCCCTGATTTCAGAATGAAACAGTGCTTGTTCGGCGAGCACCTGCTGTCGGACACCTCCGCCACCATGTCCACCAAGCCCGTAGCCGTTGTCGAGAGCGAGAAGACGGCACTGGTTGCCGCCCTTTTCATCCCGGACTTCATCTGGCTTGCCACCGGAGGAATGCACGGGTGCTTCAACAGCGAGACCATGCAGGTATTGGGCGGCCGGGAGGTTGTCCTCTTCCCCGACCTCAAGGCGACGGAAGAATGGAGGCGACGGCTGCCGATGCTGGAATCCTTTTGCAGGCGTGCCACCTGCTCCGACATGCTGGAGAGGATTGCGACCGATGCGCAGCGTGAAGCCGGACTGGACATCGCCGACTTCCTGCTGATGGAGGACACGCCGCAGATGATCCTTCAACAGATGATAGAACGCAATCCCGCATTACAGTCCCTCATCGACACCTTCGGGCTCGAACTGGTGGATGCAGGGAGAGTGGAATGACGGAAAGGCATCGGACAGCTTGCTGTCCCAGGGGAAAGGGGTTGTAAAATTCCGTAGCTTATTAGGGCATTTTCACCGTCTCCGCTTCGCGTCCGGCAGTCAAAAAGCCCATAAGCTGGGGTACTCCCCAGGTTCCCGGTATGCCTCCTGCTGTCTGACGGGATTTTACAACAAGAATAACAATAAAATAACGAACAGATATGAGTAATACACAATACGCTGTCTGCCACCTACAGCGTGGCAGCGGTAATGACAGTGGAATGTCATGCCATATAGAAAGAAAGGATGCCAAGGGAAAGGTTTATGTGCCGGTTAATGCCGATGCGGACCGGACACATCTCAACCGTGAGTTGGTCAGATTTTCCGATGGCGTGTCCAATCGCACCGAGGCGATACAGCACCGTATCGAGACTGCCGGGCTGCGCCGCAAAGTCGGCAAGAACCAGACAAAAGCCATCCGTGTCATCCTGACCGGGACGCATGAGCAGATGATGAAGATTGCCAATGGCGGCAGACTGGACAGTTGGATCGATGCCAATCTCAAATGGCTAAGGGAGAACTTTGGTGATGACAACCTTGTGTCCTGCGTGCTGCACATGGACGAGAAGACACCGCACTTGCACGCCACCGTCGTTCCCATTGTAACTGAGGAGCGCGTCCGCAGGAAGCGGGAGGGTAAGAAGAAGTACGAGACGAAATCCGGTCCCCGCCTGTCGGCGGATGATGTGATGCGGCGTACCAAATTGTACGAATACCAGAACAGTTACGCAGTGGCCATGAAACCGTTCGGGTTGCAGCGTGGCATTGTCGGCTCCACTGCAAAGCATCAGGCCAATTCGGATTATTACAGGCAGCAGGTAATTCGGTACGAGGAAGACATAGCCAAGTTGCAGGCCGATGTAGAGAAAGCGCAGGAGGGCAGGAACACCATCCTCGCATGGTTCGGCAAAGGAGACCTTGCCAAGGCAAAGAAGGAACTCGAGGACAAGGACAGACTGATTGCCGAACTCAATAAACAGATTAAGGAACTTCAGGCAGAAAGGTCACGGTTTCAGGAGCGGCACAAGGCGGATATCGGGAAACTGCGGAACGGTTATCAAACGGAGATAGACAAAGCCATCCGCAGGGCGGAAGCCGCCGAGCGGCAGTCAGAAGAGAAAAATGCAGTCATAGACAAGCTGCGGAAACAGATAGACTTGCTTGACCGCAAGGCAAATCCTCAGCGTTACAGCCTCTCATCCGGTGCCGAGCTTGTACGTATCAATGTCTCAAACTATCGGAATCCGTCACTCCATATTTGGACACAGGTCGGTGATGAGCTTTTTGAGAACATCAAATTCCAAATAGACTATGATGTGGCCCAAAAGCATTTCAACGGACAGATCACGGACGAGGAATTTGTCAACGCCGTATTCGAGCCTCAGGAGCAGGTAAGCGGGAAACAGGCGGAACTGCTGGGCGCTGCTTTCATTCTTGCCGCCGGTGGACAAGCAGAGGTTCATGTCGGCACCGGATCGGGTAGCTCTTCTTCCGAACTTCCTTGGAATGATAACATAGCAAAGAGACATACCGCAGCAAAACGAAGATAATTGATTGATAGTAATCATATTTATTGCAGATTCTTATCCGTGCTTGCAAGCTTTTGCAATATTTTATGTACTTTTGTAGTCAAAAACTGACAATTCTTCACCGGAAAAGTCAGCAAAGAAATGATGGCCTTTTAGTTTATATAAATAATATTGTTTTTTTTGCAATGGGAGGACTTTTAGCATTCAGAGTAGGAAACTTTGATACAACTGCAGAGCGTGAGCAGTTTCGGTTTCTCTGTGAGCAACTTAAAGCTCACTATGAGGATTCGAATGAATTCTGTGTGTTCGCAGGCAACTATAATATTGGATGCGAGTTAGATGCTCTCTTTATAAAGAAAGACGCTATTATTTCTATAGAATTCAAAAATTATGGGGGTAAAATTGTTGCCAATGAAAATGGAGAATGGACATGCAATGGTAAAATTATTAAGGGAGGTTCGAGAAAGACTGTTCTTCAACAAGCTCGAATAAATCATTCTACGGTAAAGAAAGAGCTTAAAGTCTTAGGTGTTGAAAAGAATCAAATCAAAGATGTGCCACACCTTATTGTTTTTCATCAACCAATAGAGTTGGAGAACAATTTAAGTGCCACCAACAAGTCTTGGCTTCATATTACTGATAGCGAACATTTCATTGAAAAGTTGGATGACATCACTTGTCCTCACACCGATCTTGACCCACTCGGAATCGTTAAACTTGCGGAAACTCTCAACCTAAATCCCTTCTACCTGACGGAATTCAGCAATGCTACTTATGATAAACCAGCAGAGCCAATTGAGAAAATAGAGTTGTTCGAAGATATAAAGAAGTACGAGCTCCTCACTAAAGAGAAAAAACAAAAGAAGAAAGAGGTAATGTTAAACTTTGATTCTTTTGTTGTCGAGGATGAAAATAGTATTGCACTTTCGAATTTCGTGAAAAGGATAGTAAAATTATCGCTCAATCTCGACAATTTTACTGTCAAGGTGCTTGACAGCACAAGGGCATCTTTATCTTTTGCAGCACACGGAATAAAGTTAACTCAAGAATATGTTGTGACAATAAATGCAGATGGCATCGGTGAACATTGTGCAAAACTCGCAAAGTTCACTAATCATGCTGTTAAAGCCATTTCACCTTCTACAATCTTTTGGGAAGAAGGCGAGAGAATTGCAACCGAAGGTGACAATTCATCTGGTGTTGTCGAAGCACATCAATCAAAAGGACTGTCAAATACTAATTCGAACGTTTGTTTCCGAAAGTCAAAGACGATTCTGCCACATTGGCTTGATAAAAAGATTTTTAATGACCATCAAGCTATTTATGCCCCAGAACATGAGCGCTATGAGTATAATCTAGATCTCAACGAAGAAGAACTTAAAGTCTATCTTGGTACTTACTTCCCTCGCAGTTATGCAGAGATGTTTTGTATTGTCGATAATCTTTTGCAGAATAAATGCCTGAAGGAAACGTTGAAACAAGATGAGATTAGTGTATTGGATTGCGGTTGTGGAACAGGTGGTGAAATTCTCGGCTTTATTACAGCAATTGGAAAGCATTTAACACATGCCAAAATAAATGTCACAGCAATAGACGGTAATAATGGTGCTTTAGTCATACTTATGGATTTGGTTGAGAGTAACCCTAATAAAAATATACAAGTTGAACTGAGTACATTTAGCCAGACATTAGGCACTATTGAAGATGTGGAAAAACTTGCATTCGGAAAGAACAATTATCATTTTATCCTCTGTGACAAGATGGTTTGTGAGTTAATTTCTAAAAAAGTCCTACCAACAAATGCATACGCAATAATGGCAAAGAAACTTACGGCTTTTCTTCATGAAAACGGTTTGCTTATAATGCTTGATGTAACAACTAAAGATGAACATTCAGGATACTTCTACCCTCAATTGATGAATAATGCAATAAATGACTATGTTCGTAAAAGCAGAACCATTGAGACGCTTTTACCGTTGTCGTGTGCTTGTCATGATGGATGTAGAGACTTTTGCTTTATGCAGCAAACATTCAGCGTAAGTCATTCTCACAAATCAAATGACGAAAGCAGGGTGTGCTATCGAGTGCTGTGTAAGAAACCGCTTAAGACAGCTATCATGCAAGGGATGGAAATAGCAAATTTTGCCCATGTCATACATCCCACCAAATACAAGCAAAATGAAGACTCTGCGATTTGTAACCAATCTAAAAACAATAAAATAACAATTGACAGTTTCAATATAAACCTATAATATAATCATGGCTAAGAGAAGTTTTTATGTTAAAGATTCCGAACTTGATGATTACCAAGTAAAGGTGATTAACAAGAAGACAGATAACTCCTATATTGTTAAGGGATGTGCCGGTAGTGGAAAGTCAATCCTTGCATTGTGGAAGGCAAAACAGATACAAGATGAGCATAAGGGGACCTATCTTTACATTGTGTTCACTAAAGCTCTGATGCAATACATGGCTGATGGCATTTCACAGGTGGGCATTCCACAACGGAATGTTGACTATCATTGGCATTGGCAGAATAAAGCTGGATGTCCAAGTGCCGATTACATCATTGTGGATGAAGCGCAGGATTTTTCGAAAGAGGATATCGAACTATTCCGTTCTAAGGCAAGGAAGGCATTATTGTTGTATGGCGATTCAGCTCAACAACTTTATACTTTTATTAAAGATAAGCAAACTGTTTCAATGGAGGATATACAGTATTTTACTAAGTTCCCTGTTGAACAACTTGTATTCAATCACCGATTACCAAAAAAAATAGCTCGTTTTGCTCAATATCTAAATTCTGAAAGTGATGAACTTGAAGAGCGTTGTACTGAAGAGGGTGTTGAAAAACCAAAGATCATCAAATACAATAACATTATTGAACAGTATGACGCTATCATTTCGCTTATTCAAAACAAACATATGGAGGATGTTGGCATTCTGTTTAGACACAATGATGAGGTAGAACGTGCATATGAATATTTCAAGAATCATGGCGTAAACGTTGAAGCTAAGTTTGGAAAGTTTATGGATCTAGATTTTTCTTCAGACAATCCAAAGATGATGACCTACCATAGTTCAAAAGGTCTTCAATTTGAACACGTTTTTATTCCTGAATGTACTGTTGAGGACGATGATGACCGGAATCCATTGTATGTGGCAATAACGAGAACCTATCGTGCTTTATATATCATGCACTCAGGCAATCTTTCCAGTCTTTTTGATGATGTTCCTACTTCGCTTTATGATACGAGTCTTGCAAGTAGTTCAAAATTAACACTATAAGGTTTATTGACTCCTAAAAACAAGGATAATTATGAGATTATATATACCAACCTGTACTCTGAATTTCAACAATATATTGTCTTCAGAGTCAATTTCGCCCTTAGAATTTTACGCAAGACGTGGTTTTGGCAATAAACGTTTCTATCCTGTATGCGCGAACGACAAGGAGCGAGTAATTTTATTGTATAGCAAATATCCAAGGTTCAAAGTTGAAGAAAATGACCTTGAAAACTATCCTATGGTTATAGAAATAGAATCTGACGATTATAAAGAAGGATTCTTTGAAAAGGCTAAGGAACATGATGGAGTAGAAACCTATCTCTGCTATCATACCATTAACCTCAACCCTTTCCATTGTCGTATTTATTTCAATAGTTATCATGAGCGCCAGGGAGTACTGGTAAAGGCAGAACAAAGTATTGAGAATAAGTTCTATAAGCTTTATGATACCAACATAAATGTTAAACCCGAGGAGAAAAAAACATTTTTGGGTGTTGCCAAAGACTTATTTACTCAATCTGAAAAAGATGATTTCTTATGGAACTCTTCATACGCAAATTGCAAGATAAAGAATGAATCGATAGATGTTGGTCGAGACGTTCTGCTAGACAAAATTAAAGGTTTCATTTATTGCTATCTAATAGGTGCTAATAGCTCGGTTAGCAACGAGGTTGGCAGATTGAAGGCTTTATCGCGAAAACTTCGTAACACACTTTCTGCTGTTGTAAATTCTCCTGATAAAAGACCTACTCAGGCACAAGACGATGCTATCTTAAATGGAATCAGAGAGTTTAACGAAATCTATTCCTCAATAGATGAAGATACTATTTGGAACAAAAATTTGTTAGAATTAAAATTGTCAGACAATCCGCAAGGCCTTTCTGCAAAAGATGCTAAAAATCTTTTGCAACATTGGGGCGTTTATGACACATTCTGTAACAAACTTCATCTTCGTAGAGTTTATGACGCAAACGATTTGTGGAGTTGTTTGGAATATGCTTCCCCAGAGGCGTTTACTCGTGTCACAGACAGTATGAATAGAGCTGTTCGTAAATTGGAAGCAAAAGAAAATGCTCAACGCGAAAAGTATGTCATTGAGTCATTGCTGAATGTTGATGATGATCTTTCTTTGCATATTTTGGATACATCTTACCAAAGTTCTTTCTACAGGGAACTTATTTGCTCCCAATTTAAGGCAGAGTACAAATCTGTAATGGAAAAGAATGGCGTAGAGGAACCTTTGGCACAAGCATATAATGGAGGTGTGATTCTAAAGAATATGCTTGGAGATAAATGGGACTCAAATCCTGCATCTGCTTATGTTGGAGCATTACTTAATCATTTTCAGGAGAACTCCGCTTTTGACTTATTTGCCATTGATAATGATGTACTTTCATCGTTTGCTGCATTCTGTCAAAAGGGTGATAACATTGACCGTTTGGTAGAGTACCTTGTACAAACGGGATTCTGTAATTATAAATTAGCTTTTGGTATTTATGGTGCCACAAGAGGTTTTACGTCTCTGCCTAAGACCTTTACATCCATACTGATTAATGGCAATAAGGATTATTATCAGTCATTTGCAAGTAATGTTTGGCGAATGCTTAATGGAGTAGAAATAAAAGACGCTGTCTTGCCAAAAACGAGTACGAATGCTTCGGTTATTGTGGAAAGTCAGTTGGGATCAAAGATCATTGAGAATATAAATAATGTAGAGTCAAAAGTTGTTAAGGTTGTAAATAGGAATGTTGAATTTGAAAATGCAGTGCAAAGCCCTAAAATTTTTATGTATATTTTGAGTAGTTTCTCACGTATTACTACAACTAAAGCATACAAAGCTCTTGCCTCTGTTAATTTTGAAGTAGATGAGGGTTCTTATACACCTGAACAATTCCGCAGAAAAATTTATTCGATTGTAGGTAAGGAAGGATTAAAGACCCAAAAAGAAAATATTGATAAGGCTATAGAACTTGATGGAAAAAAGCAAGATCCAGAAGCGTTCTTGAGCATCCTTGACAGCTTCTTGAAACCAACTGATGCTGCGTATAAGAAGATTGTGAAACTGATTTCAGGTATTGAAAGTTTCAATACGATTTCTCGTTCAAAACCACAAGGAAATAAAGCTATTTCGCAGGGTGTTATTGAAAAGCAAAATCCGAAACCAATAAATCCAACCTCATCTAAATTTGTAGAGGATACAAATGTTGACTGTTTTATTCTTTCAAGAAAGTACCTACCTGAAAAGATACGAGTGAGGCTTTCCAAAAAGGTAAAAACATTTCAAAAAGGTTATGCTCCTGGGGGTAAATACTATTCCAATCCATCGGATAACCCTGTAGATAATAAATCAACCATTGATCATTTTAAGCATTGGTGTTTTTACGACAAAGGTGATTATCCTCCTATCGTAGAAGGAACTTACGAGAATAAACAATACTTTGAGCAGTTAACGCAAGATTTACTTAATCGTTATGCCAACAGGTAAAATTATTATCACGAACGATATTGGCGAACAAGTAGAAGCAACAGCCCCTGTTATCATTTCAGCAAGTCGTTCTACAGATATACCAGCTTTTTATGCCAAGTGGTTCTTTAATCGCTTGGCAAAAGGTTATTGCACTTGGTACAATCCTTTTAACCAGCAAAAAATGTATATCTCTTTTAAGAATTGCAAAGTGATAGTATTTTGGACAAAGAATCCAAAACCTATTCTACCATATTTGCATATCCTTGATGAAATGGGAATACACTATTATTTCCAAGTTACATTGAATGATTATGTTAATGAAGGATTTGAACCTAACGTAGCATCTGTTGATGAAAGAGTCGAAACATTTAAGCAATTGTCTTTGATGATTGGTAAAGAACGAGTCATTTGGAGATTTGATCCACTAATAATTACTCCGACTATAAGTCCAAGAGAGTTGCTTAAAAGAATATGGAATGTCGGCAATAAACTGAAAGGATATACTGACAAATTGGTTTTCAGTTTTATAGACGTAAAAGCATATCGAAAAGTTCAAAATAATCTCGTAAAAGAAACCACGTTCTTTACGAAAGAGGATGTTGAAAATGCCGAAGCAAACCATGCTCAGCGAATAGAAATTGTTGAAGGTCTTCAGAAAATCCGATTCATTTGGGAAGAACAAGGATGGAATGTTGAAATGGCAACTTGTGCTGAAGATATAGATCTGGAGTCCTATGGCATAGAACATAATCGTTGTATTGACGGTGAACTAATGAAACGTATATTTTCTGACGACAAAGAATTAGTTTATTATCTACATACATTGAAATGGCAGGAAAGAGATATGTTTGGAGAACTTCCGCCAATCCCACAGAAGACGAAAAATGTAAAGGATTCCGGTCAACGCAAGGTTTGCGGATGTATGGTGAGTAAAGATATTGGAATGTATAATACTTGTCGTCATTTCTGTGTCTACTGCTATGCCAATACAAGTAAAGAATGCGTCATCCGAAATGCTGAGAAACATAATGATGAAAGTGAAAGTATAATTGGGTAATTATGCAAGAGTCAGAACTACAAGAATACCTCCTTCGCAACTATCCACAGGAAAATGCACGCTGCGAGTGGAAGGAATTTAAGAACTTAAAGAACTCATTCTGCGGAAATGAAAAAGATGATGTCATTTCGTATGTGTCAGCCATTGCAAATATGGAAGGTGGACACTTGGTGATTGGTGTGCACGATAAAACATTAGAGATTGTCGGAACGGACACATACAATTATGATAGGCAAAAGGCAATATTGCGACTGACAGAAAGATGCGTAAATCTTTCAACAGAAGGTCTGGATATAGATGAGTTCATCACAGATGATACTAACCGTAAAATATGGGTTATCCATATTCCTAAACATCTACCTAAGCGACCCGTGTTTGCCCATAATAAAGCGTGGCAGCGAATTGAGGATTCTCTCGTAGAGATGACTACTGAACGCATGAGTGCAATTCTTGATGAACCGATTTTCAGTGAAACGGATTGGTCGGCACAAATTGTATCTGATGCAACGATTGACGACCTTGATGAAGTTGCCATAGCTAAAGCTCGTATGATGTTCAAGAAAGTACACAGCAGAATCCCTGAAGCCGAAGTAAATGCATGGACAGTGGAAACATTCTTGAGCAAGTGCGGCATAATGAAGAACGGAGGAATCACTCGTGCTGCAATTATTCTTCTTGGTAAATATGAATCCGCTTTCAAGCTACGTCCAGCTGTTGCTCAGGTGACTTGGACGAGACGGGATGAAAAGCAAGATGTTGTGGATTATGAACACTTCACCGTACCATTTATATTAACCGTAGATGAGATCTTATCAAAGATTGAAAATCTAACCATGCGTGAAATGCCGGGAGGCACGCTCTTCCCAGACACGATGAAGCAATATGACGACTATACTATCCGTGAAGCTCTTCATAACTGCATTGCCCATCAAGACTATACGATGCAGCAGCGAATCAATTTTGTAGAAAATCCGACTTACCTTTATTACTCCAATGCAGGGAGTTTCATTCCTGGTACTTTGGAAAATGCTTTAACAAATGAAGAGCCTCAAGCATATTTCCGCAATGAGTGTCTTTGTAGGGCAATGGTTGATTTCAACATGATAGATACAGTAAGTAGAGGCATAAAGAAGATGTTCAATGAACAATGGCGTCGTCATTTTCCAATGCCGGATTATGAAATTGATGCAAAAAACAGAAAAGTGTCGGTACGTATTTACGGCAATGAGATAAATAAAAGATACACCAACTTGCTCAAAACCAACAATTCACTAACCTTGTGGGATTGCATATCATTAGATGCTGTTCAGAAAGGAAGAACCATTCATGAGGATGTTGCGCAGGATTTACTGAACAGAGGACTCATTGAGGGCGAAGCCCCCAATTATACAATCTCTCTAGGGATTGCAAAGGCTACTCGTCAACTGCAAGGTTATACCAGACAAAAAGGACTTGATAAGGAGAAAATCAAACAAATGATTTTGCAGTATCTTAAGAATGCTGGTACAGATGGAGCGAAACGTGATAGCATTTATGAATATGTCAAAGATGTAATGCCACAAGTTAAGACGCATGAACAGCAATTAAGACTTTTAGGAGATATACTTAGCGCACTAAGTGTGGATAAGCTTATTTATGCGAAAGGACGGATATGGTTCTTAAAAGAATAGTCATAACGGAAAATTTTGACGGTTTATTCCAATTATAGCGGAAATTATAACGGATTCCGTCATATTATAGCGAGCAATAATAATCCGATTAATTCATGTCAAACTCGTAAATTGAAGAAGTATGTTATTAGGAGAAAGAATAAAAGAATTAAGAGCAGAGCACGGAGTACTACAAAGGCAGTTGGCAGCCTTGCTTGAAATAGATACTCCGATGTTCAGCAAAATAGAGCGCGGAGACAGACGAGCTAAACGGACACAAGTAATACAATTGGCAGAATATTTCAAGATAGACAAGAATGAACTTCTCACCCTGTGGCTAGCAGACAAAGTATTAGATGCGGTAGAAGATGAGGACGAATTAAAACATGATGCAATTGAAGTCGCACAGAAAAAAATAGGCTAATACTTACAATTATAGGGAACTATATGGTATCATAACTATATAATTCTCTATGCTAATATTTGATATTCAGGTGATTAATTTGCAATATTTGGTTCAAGAGTGGACATAATCTTTTTGTGAGACTATATCCACTCTTTTATTTATTATCGTCTAATAAACTTGTTTACTTTATATTAGTGATATTAGTTACCTTCGGTAGACTTAACATCCATGTAAACTGCAGTCTTGACAGAACCCCACTTGTAATTTACAGTAATAGGAACCTTTATCTTGAATGCTTTTACATTGTTACCGATATTCACATAAGTCAAGGTACCATAATTAGCAGTAACAGTAGAATTAGCTTGGGTAATCTTGATGTTATTATTTACATCTTTCAGTAACTTGGTTTCAATATCATTGTTGTTCATGTTTGTAGTGATGCCATCAGTATCTGCTACAATTGATTTTACATTATAATATTCATAATAACCAGTACCATCGTATTCTATACCGCTGGCGCTTGTACCCTTGGCGAACTTGTAGTCTCTCCAATCTGTCAAGTAAACAAGGTCAAGTACATTTACTGTATAGCCGTCATCTGTAGCGTCTACAAAGAACTGTCCCTCATTTGCATGTACATTGATCGGACGTAAGAAGTCTGCATTGAACTTACCGTCAGTCATCGGTAAACGCATATTGCATTGGTTGGTCAATACCATATCCATCTTGGCTGAGAATGGAGTTTCGTTATGAGAATAAGTATTCAGTATAGCCTTAGCTTCATCAGTTTCTTGATATGCAACTTCAGTACCTTCAATCTTAGCTACAGAAGCACCATCAGCAAACAGCTCTTTACCATCATTAGAAACAGTCAATGTATAAGTCTTACCATCATTACCCAATACTTCAACACCTTCGTTTTCAGCTGAGAAGATGTATTGGTAAGTAATCTTGTCTAATTGGAAGTCTGCACTTGCAGTTTCGTTACCGCCAACCAATTTGAATGAAGGTGCATTACCTTCGAATACATTGTCTACATCAACCTTGAATGCGCAAGTGTGACCATTGCCCGGAGTTTCTACATTCATTCTCACATTGCTCATAGAATTGTACCAGTAATCAGCATTCTTGCTTCCGTCATCGAAGCTTGCAACCGGAGTCTTGACAGTGGCAGTGAATGTGACAGTAACGTCTGCACGTGACTTATCATTCTTAGGCACATAAGTAGCAGTGGCGATTAACTGACCGTTATTATTTGCGACAGCATCCAATTGGTCTGTATCAGTTACAGTCCAAGCCAAACATACTGTTTCAACATTAGGATCGGCATCGTTCAATTCAACGATTTCACCGGATTCGTCAGCCTTCAAAGTTGCAATCTTTTGACCAGAAGCATTAGTGCTACTAGATTTCAGTTCATAAATAGTATGGAAGTCTTCCTTGGTCAAGCCCAACTTTTGGTAGATGCTAACATTCATTTCATCGAATGTCAAGTTATATGTCTTAGGAGCGCATTGCAGCTTCAAATCACCACAAACTTTATTGTAGTTAGTACCTGCAACTTCACCTCTTGTGATTTGAACTTTAATCCAACCAACGTTTACGACTTCACCGTCAGAAGCTCTTTGGAGTTCTACGCGAACCAAAGGCATACGACCAACTGCAGCGATAGGATCTTGGGTAACATTACCCACCTTGGCAGTCAATACACTACCATTCAGATTGGCAAAGAAGCTACTTTGGAGAGTCTTGTTGTCACCTTGATAATAGTCAGACAAGCTATAAACCAACTTCAAACCATAATCTGCTAATTTGTCGTTAGCAATAGTCTTGTCACTTGTACCGATTTGCTTCAAAGGATCTGTATCTGTCCATTCTGTATAGTGTGTTTCAACATATTGAGACAAGTCAATACCATTGATATTATTGTAAGCAACTTCGCACATGGGCTCTTCATTGATTGCATCTTCAGCTTTGCCTATAAGACTGCGGGTATTATCAGCACCATATAAATGTGTACGATGTGTAGCAGCGTCTTTGGCATTAGCTAAAACAAAATCCTTCATAACAGCTTTGTAGATAGCGGCATAGTCAGAAGCAATAGTCTTGGTTCCACCATTTACTTCAACTGTTGCTTGCAAGTTTAAAACAGTAATCTTGGAAGCATCAATCTTTTGGATAGCTTCACTATTACCTTTAAATACAACTTTCAAGATGCCATTATCAATGGAGCATTTTTCCAAATCAATATCAGCAATCTTAAATCCGGTTGCACGGGTACCAATAAATTCTTTATCGTCAGCGTTCAGAACTAATGATTTGATTTGTTTCATTGTAACACCAACCGGATTTACGTGATAATAAGCTACCATATCCGGAGTGATATTACTTTCTGAAGCAGGTGCTGTAGGAGCGTTCCAAATTTCCCCCTTTTCAGTTACTACTTGGCTGTTTACAGTCCATTTGTCGTAAGTCAAGTTTGTAGCTCTCATTGCTTCAACACCATTCAAGTATGCTTCTGGAACAAATACTAAGCTTGTCAAAGGAAGTGCATCTGCAATATAGAAGGTTGATTCTTTGCCATCTACTGTAATTTTATAGCCTACAACGACACCGTCTTTTTCAATGAGTGCAATACTGCTAGTAGGAATCTTTACACTAGTCTTAGCGCCATCATACAAAACTTCCCCTTGAGCATTTACAGTTAATTTAGTGGGATCAAATTCTGCAGCTCCAGAAGGAAGATTAGCAGAAGAAACCTCTTGACCACCTTTCTTCAATACGATCTTTCCATCTGCTACTTCAACAGTATACTCAGGAAGGTTTTGGGCAATTGTGCAAGAAACTGACTTATCGTTAGAATCTACGATAGTCAATTTACCAGTAGTTGAGTCATAAGTTACGCTTTTTTACTCCAGCGTTCCCAATAGAAGTTTTTAATTCATCGAGGCTTTGGTTTATTTGACCGATTTCGTCGTCGATACGGTTGATGTCATCATCATAGTCTTTACAACTGATGAAAGACGTCGTGGTAGCGAACGCCAATGCTCCCAAAAGCACCACTTTAACAAATCTTTTTCTCATAATCGTTTTTAAATTACATTAATAATATATTATTAAACACTCTATATCAAGATACATTATAAGCTGTCTCTTATACACATCTCCGAGCCCACGAGACCTCTCTACATCT
>ENA-OZHM01000210-OZHM01000210.1-human-gut-metagenome-genome-assembly--contig:-NODE-210-length-23644-cov-8.502734_pt1 | contig 23644 bp, 23 predicted proteins | sample MGYA00244047_ERZ653688 | MGnify/ENA primary metagenome ERZ653688 (study PRJEB26926, sample SAMN06165194) | human gut metagenome | biome: ENVO:00009003; feature: ENVO:2100002; material: ENVO:00002003... | reverse complement strand
GAGATGTAGAGAGGTCTCGTGGGCTCGGAGATGTGTATAAGAGACAGGTATTATACAATAGGTTGAAAATGAGTATATGTATTTTATACACAAAAATATTTGCTGTTCACGTCGATAGACACGTCGTTCGTGTCGATTTTTGCCTGACCTATTGGGAAATGTATACAAATCGGATAATATTGTAAGCACAGGATAATTGACTCTGAGGGGAGATTGATTATAAAGTGTCAGAAGATGTATGCGGTGTGCAGTGGTTCCTGTAAAAAGGGCTGTTGTACAGCATATGTGATCTGACGCACACTACCATTTCAGATGGCTGTTCAAGCTACTTGATATGGTATAGCCATTTATCTATCGTAAGAAGCTGCTGCAGATTACAGACATCTGTGGCAGCTTCTTTTTTGTTCTGGCAATAGAAAAAGCGGCCAATCATACCTCTAAGTACCATCATATGCGTTACTGACACATAATCCTGTTTAAAAAATCAATGGAATATGGTATCATGTAAAGAAGCATGGGGTTTTGTATACATGAAGGACAGTAATCCCAACTAAAAAGACAAAAAGCTATTACCAGGAGGAAGAGTATGATTAAATTATTTGACAATGGTGCTTATCTTTTGCATGGCACAGAGCTGGTTGAGGATAATGCTGAGGCTGGTGCAGTCCTTGCATCAAAGATCGGCAGCGTTCCATCAAAGGAAGAGGCATCCAAGAACACACTTGCCTATGGAATATTGGAGAAGCACAACACATCAGACAACATGGACAATCTCAAGATAAAGTTTGATAAGATGACTTCCCACGATATAACATTTGTTGGAATCATCCAGACAGCCAGAGCGTCAGGACTCAAGGAATTTCCTATACCATATGTACTTACAAACTGCCACAATTCACTGTGTGCAGTAGGCGGTACCATCAATGAGGATGATCATATGTTTGGCCTTTCCTGTGCGAAGAAATTTGGTGGTGTGTATGTACCACCTCATCAGGCTGTTATACATCAGTTTGCACGTGAGATGCTTGCTGAATGTGGAGCAATGATCCTTGGATCAGATTCTCATACACGTTACGGCGCTCTTGGTACCATGGCTATAGGAGAGGGCGGCGGTGAGCTTGCAAAGCAGCTCCTGTGCAAGACATACGATGTTGCAAAGCCGGGCGTTATCGCGATCTATCTTGATGGAGAGGTACAGAAGGGAGTAGGTCCTCAGGATGTGGCGCTTGCCATCATCGGAGCAACATTTGGATGCGGATATGTCAAGAATAAGGTTATGGAGTTTGTCGGCCCTGGAGTTGATAAGCTTTCAGCAGATTTCCGTATCGGTATTGATGTAATGACAACAGAGACGACCTGTCTGTCATCCATATGGAAGACAGATGACAAGATAAAGGATTGGTATGATATCCACGGCAGAAGTGAGGCATACAAGGAGATGAATCCTGGAGATGTTGCTTACTATGACGGAGTTGTATATGTTGACCTGTCAACAGTTAAGCCGATGATAGCTATGCCATTCCATCCAAGCAACACATATACCATCGATGATCTGAATGCCAACCTCATGGATATTCTCGATGATGTTGAGAAGCGCGCACTTGTAAGCCTTGATGGCAAGGTAGATTTCACACTTAAGGATAAGGTGAGAGATGGCAAGTTGTATGTAGAGCAGGGAATCATCGCCGGATGTGCCGGTGGTGGATATGAGAATATCTGCGATGCTGCCGATATACTCAGAGGCAAGAGCATAGGAGCTGATGAGTTCACACTTTCAGTATATCCTGCAAGTACGCCTATATATATGCAGCTCGCAAAGAACGGAGTCCTGGCAGATCTTATCGAGACAGGATCTATCGTTAAGACTGCGTTCTGTGGACCTTGCTTTGGTGCCGGTGACACACCTGCCAACAACGCATTCTCCATCAGACATTCAACAAGAAACTTCCCTAACAGAGAGGGATCAAAGATACAGAATGGTCAGATATCATCTGTTGCACTTATGGATGCTCGTTCAATCGCAGCAACAGCAGCCAACAAGGGATACCTGACATCAGCAACAGACCTTGCAGATATAGAGTACACACATCCAAAGTACTTCTTCGACAAAGCTATATACGACAGAAGAGTTTACAACGGTGTCGGCAAAGCTGATCCATCAGTTGAGATCAAGTTTGGTCCAAACATCAAGGACTGGCCTGAGATGGTTCCACTTACAGACAACCTTCTCCTGAAAGTAGCATCAGTTATACATGATCCTGTAACTACAACTGATGAGCTTATCCCATCAGGAGAGACTTCATCATACAGATCAAATCCTCTTGGTCTTGCAGAGTTCACTCTGTCGAGAAAGGATCCTGAGTACGTCGGAAGAGCAAAGGCTATTCAGGCGGTTGAGAAGGTTCGTGAGGCTGGAGAGTGTATGGGCAAGGCATTCTCAGAGGTCAAGGAAGTTATGCATGCTATCAAGGAGAAGTTTGAGGATGTATGCGGAAGCAATACAGGAGTTGGAAGTACCATATATGCTGTTAAGCCAGGTGACGGTTCAGCTCGTGAGCAGGCTGCATCATGCCAGAAGGTACTCGGCGGATGGGCAAACATTGCAAAGGAGTACGCTACCAAGAGATACAGATCAAACCTTATCAACTGGGGTATGCTTCCATTTGTCATCGACAAGGACTTTGATTTTGACAATGACGACTATGTATTCATTCCTGGCGTCAAGGATGCAGTGAAGAACAAGACAGAGGTTATCAAGGCTTATGTTGTGAACAAGAATTTTGCTGAGATAGAGCTTAGACTTGGAGAACTCACAGATGATGAGAGACAGATCATCACAGACGGCTGCCTCATCAACTACTACAAGTACAACTAATTTATATATTATATATGGTGCCGAGTGCGCCATGTATGTACATTTGCAGATTATGTATATTTTCAGATAATGTATATACGACGAGATAACAGGCATCATCATTGTGTGCATTTGCGCGGATTGGTGGTGCCTGTTGTTATTCATATAGCCTGTGTGATCCTGAGACGATGATGCACAATGGCGAAGACGAAAGGATTTGCATCGTGTCGGGGTTGCCAAGACAAAAATAAAATACAGGAGGTTTTTATAATGAGTAAATCAGAGATGGAAAAGATGCACACATGTGAGCTTTATCTTCCGGGTGACGAGGACATCGCCAGAGAGCAGATAAAGTGCCTGGACAGATTGTATGATTTCAATATGACCAGACCAACGGAGATGGTCAAGAGGCAGCAGATGCTTAAGGAGATGTTTGAGGAGATAGGAGACAACTGCTATATAGAGCCACCACTTCATGCAAACTGGGGCGGAAAGTTTGTGCATTTTGGAAATAACATATATGCCAACTTCAACCTGACAATGGTGGATGACACGCACATATATGTTGGAGACTATACAATGTTTGGTCCGAATGTCACACTGGCTACGGCGGGACATCCGATAGACGCAGATCTCAGAAAACAGGGATATCAGTACAATGCACCTATAACAATAGGCAAGAACTGCTGGATAGGTGCAGGAGTTACGATACTTCCGGGGGTAACTATAGGTGATAACACCGTCATAGGAGCTGGAAGTATGGTTGCAACGGATATTCCATCGAATGTGGTTGCTGTCGGAAACCCGTGTAAGGTTCTTCGTGAGGTAAATGAGCGAGATGCAAAGTATTACTTCAAAGATCACAGGATCGACTTCTTCCAGTACAACAACGTAAGTAAGAATGACTGATGAGGTGAATGAGTGAAGGTTATATGCAAAAGCTGCGGTAAAAAATTCGATCCTGAAAAGACAGGACATATGTGTCCGAGATGCGGTTCATGGTATGTGGAGAAAAACATAGATGGGCAGTTTGAAAGCGGAGCAGCCTCGGCAGATTCCGGTGATTACAATCAGGATCAGACATCATATACTGAAGACAAGAATAAACAGTATGGAAACGTGCACAGCGAGTGGTTCAAGAAGAAAGAAAAAGACGTACTCGATAATGAAAAGAGAATGGAAAAAGTCTGCATGATAATTATCATTGTATTTTTCCTGATAATAAGTTTGGGGATCGTTTATTCGGCGCTCACGTCAGATCATGACAAAAGTCTTGGGTTTGATGAAGAATCAGAAGACGAATATGAGGATACAGATGATGAAATATACAGTGGCGATGGGAATTATTATGTTGATAGTATCCCAGTCAAAGGATATGCATTTGGAGACAAGATGGTGAATGTGGATCCTGATGGAAATGCGGCGTGGTTGACGATCGATTCAGTGAAGCCTATAGATCTGGAAGATGCCGATATTCCCGAAGGATATGTAGTATATGACATGGAATATGAGATGGATGCTCCGGATGATGGGGATTCAGATGCAGAGGATATGTCAGACGGAGGGGATTATTTTGATGTATATCTCAGATCAAAATCCTGTATGATGTTGGAACCTATGAGTCAGGAGAACATAGACATTTTGGTGTCATATGATGGATATGCAGATGCCAATGACATATCAGAAGTAGTGGATGCTGATCATGGGCATATGTACTTTATGGTCAGGTCAGGCGATTACGGGTATATGGTTGTATATTGTCAGAATGATGATCCTGATTTACTGGAAGGTAAGTCTAGTCCTATAAATAATATATATGTGGTAGGTGAGAAGGCTGATGCGTCGGTTTGGTATGATGTGAGTAAGCTTGACACTCCTAAAGGAAAGTTATACAAACTATACGATGGAGAGTATGGACAGAAAATTGAGAATGATAAGAAATATACTCTTCCCGGTGGGGCGGAAATTACCACTGATGAGATAAGTTATCTGAGTGGAGTAGACTTTGATTATGACAGTTATGACTATTATCTGGTGAGCGATATACTGTTAAATCACGGCGCGAGAATAGGAAGCTTTGACATTGTGGTTATAGATACGGGCAGCGATACGGATCCAATAAAGAGAACGATTTCTTATGGCGAATATACAGATGACGCCCTTACTCCAATGTCTGTGGTGTATCAATATATTGTGTACGGTATTCCGAAGGGACAGGATAAGATTATAGATGTTACATATGAATTTGGATCAGTGTGGGATGAACTGCAGCATGAGAGCGGAAGACTGCCGGTTCCGGAGCAATAATATTATATATGATGCTATATAGATGAAGGATTATTTATAATATCCTGAATGATATACAGATGAAGTTATAAGAAAAGGCATACATGACTGGTGCAGTGAAATGCACTGTAATGTATGCCTTTTTTAGACTCGTGATATTTATTATTTTGTTGGCCGATGTGTCAATATTGCCAACAGGTTATTTCGAACTTAATCTCTTTGCTTACTGCTTTGATATGGCAGTTGCTTCAGTGCTCTTGGCAACCTCTACGATAGAAGAGGTAAGACCTGCGATTCCCTGGATCTCGGATGGAATGATGATCTTGGTTGCCTTGCCGTCTGCAGCCTTTGTGAATGCTTCGAGGCTCTTGAGTGTGATAACCTGATTTGATGGCATTGATTCATTAAGAGCTCTGATACCATCTGCATTTGCCTGCTGTACAGCGAGTATAGCCTGTGCCTGACCTTCAGCTTCCTTGATAGTTGCTTCCTTCTTAGCTTCAGCACGAAGAATCTGGGATGCCTTCTCGGCCTCAGCTTCGAGGATAACTGACTGCTTGTTACCTTCTGCGATGAGGATGGCTGACTTCTTCTCACCTTCAGCACGAAGAATCTGCTCACGTCTCTCACGCTCTGCCTTCATCTGCTTCTCCATTGCATCCTGAATAGCTGCAGGAGGGATGATGTTCTTGAGCTCTACTCTGTTGACCTTGATTCCCCAAGGATCAGTAGCCTCGTCAAGCGTAGCTCTCATCTTGGTGTTTATTGTCTCTCTTGATGTAAGTGTCTGGTCAAGTTCAAGATCACCGATGATGTTACGAAGAGTTGTGGCTGTCAGGTTCTCAATGGCCATGATAGGATTCTCAACTCCGTAGCTGAAAAGCTTTGGATCTGTGATCTGAAAGAATACGACAGTATCGATTCTCATTGTAACGTTATCCTTGGTGATAACCGGCTGTGGTGCAAAGTCAACAACCTGCTCTTTGAGAGTAACCTTTTTTGCAACCTTGTCAATGACAGGCATCTTCATGTGAAGTCCAACAGACCATGTTGCCTGATATGTTCCAAGTCTCTCAATTACATAGGCATGTGCCTGTGGCACGATTTTGATCGTACTGCATATAACAACAATCACGATCAGACATAAAATAATAATAAGTGCTGTTCCAATTCCGTCCATATTAATCTCCTTAATAATTAAAATAGTGTGTGAATAAGTAATAAAATAATGTACATCAAAGACATGCTGGCCTTTTTTGCTCTCCGTTACCGGTCTGCCTGCTCAACAATAGCTTTTACGCCGGATATCTCGCAGATTACAACTTCGGTACCTGTTGGTATGATATTGTTGCTTTTGGATCTTGCTGTCCATTCAACTCCATTAATCATAACCTGACCTTTTGACTTGAGATTGTCTATATCATCGGATACGATCACGTGTTTGCCGATGAGACTCTCTACGTTGGTTTTTACCAGTTTGTTGTCAAGATGTTTCTTGGCAATAGGTCTTGTTGTGAAAAAGAGAATGGTTGTTACAACAAGGAATACAACAATCTGTAGCGGTAATGAACCGCCGAAAAATGCGATGATCATGGCAACCAGTGCGCCACCGCAGGCCCAGATAGTTGTGAGTCCGAGCGATATGATCTCAACAATGAGACATACGGCAAATATTATAAGCCAGGTTACAATCTCCCAATTCATATAGAACACCTCCCTTGTGTAGGAAATCCTGATATGCGATAAAACTCGCATTGCCCTTGGCTAGTTTTCATTTTACTAGAAAAATAATTACTAAACAACATAAATATTCTGAATATACAATCCTTTAAAGTGCATTATATGCACGAATTATAAAATTATTAGGAATAAATAATAAAGGCTTGGTTAAATATGTGTAAGCTGTCTTGCACCATTCGGTAAAAACAAATATAATAAAAAAGCGGTTGCCGGGACTTCCCGGCGAGCCGTACACAAGCTTATGGATGGGAGAGAAAAAGGTGGCGGCAAATAACAAAAAGAGACGAATCTTAAATATAAGCCTGGCGGTTATAGGAATAATCGTCGTGGGACTTTTATTTAACAAGATACTTGAACAGTGGGCAGGCTTTCGGGCGATAATAGATAAAATCTCAGGCGCATTTGCACCAATTATAGTGGGTGCGGTCATAGCGTTTCTTATGAACCCGGTACTTGTATTTTTTGACAGGCTTTTTCATACTATATTTCAGGACAAAGTTATCACGGATAAGAAGAAACTGTTTAAGGTATCAAGAACACTGTCGGTTATACTCACAACTATAGTATTTCTGGGAATCATAACTGGTGTAGTATGGCTTGTGGTGCCACAGCTCTATGATAGTATCAAGCAGCTGGTTGGCAATATGGATAATTATTATTCCAACCTGCAGAATATGGTGGAGAACATCAATGAGAAATTCCAAAAACTCAATATCCCTGAGGATGAGCTGAACAAGTATATGAATACAGCATATCTGAAGCTGCAGGACATGTTGAACACAAAGATCATGCCTAATGTGGACAAGATCGTGGTGAATATAGGAAGCGGAGTATTTTCCGGATTGAAGTTCCTGTATAATTTCCTTATAGGTATAGTGGCTTCTATATATGTGATGGCAAATAAAGAATATCTGGCATCAAGGGGAAAGAAGATCATATATGCTGTGTTCAAGGTAAAGAATGCGAATAATATCCTCGATGGTCTTTCAGAGATGTACAGGATTTTTGGACAGTTTATCAATGGCAAGATACTTGATTCACTTATAATTGGAATGATAATGTTTATAGTTTCTACAATACTCAATCTGCCATATGCAGTGCTGATAAGTGTTATTGTAGGAGTGACAAATGTTATACCATTCTTTGGACCGATCATAGGAGCTATACCTTGTTTCTTTATCGTACTTATAGCCGATCCGATCAAGAGTCTGGTGCTGCTTCTTGTTATACTCATATTACAGCAGTTTGATGGTAATATTCTTGGACCGAAGATCATTGGTGATACCACAGGACTTTCAAGTTTCTGGGTACTTACCGCGGTTATTGTTGGTGGAGGCCTGTTTGGATTCTTTGGAATGCTCCTGGGCGTTCCTGTATTTGCGTGCTGTTATATGTATATTAACAGGACATGTACTGCAAAGCTGCAGGATAAGAACCTGGCATTCAAGACCTCTGAGTATGAGAAGATAAAGAGGATTGATGAGGAGACGGGTGAACCGATATACAGGACAGAAGAGGAAGAGGACATAAGATTCAAGAAAAAGACTCCAGAACAGAAACAGGAAGAGCGTGAGAATAAGAGAAAGCTCAAGCAGAAACAGCATATGCTTCAGTATCCATCAGATCTACCTGACGATGAATACTCAAAGAAAGAGACGGCACAGAATATAGATGATCAGGATGGTGATGAAGATGAGTCCGATGATGATCCGATCAGTATCCTTGATAAATTCATGCATGTTATGAAGAGCGTTGCCAGCAGGGCGGATGCTGAAAAGCTAGCAAAAAATATTGTGGAAAATGATGAAAGTACCGGGCGTGATCCAGATGATACTGGAAAGCAAACTGCTGGAGAAGACCAGACTGAGGATACCGGAGCCGGAAATCCACACAAATAAAAAAGAATATCAATACGGGGAAGAAAGTCTGAGTCTCTGTATTACATAAGATAAAAGAACAGATTTGCTTTTACACAAATCTGTTCTTTTTCTCATCATATGAATAATCTATGGTTGCAAGCTTTTTCTTTACACCATCCGCATCAACGCATAGAGAACTGCACAATTCGTCAAGGCTTGGATAATCGTCTCTGAGCTTTGTGTTGATGAAACTGAGAAGGACCATGGGATCCTTTGGGAGTGATGAATATTCCATAGTAAAATACCTCCTTGTGGTATATTGCGTCATAATATATGAAGTGATTATAAATATTATGGTTGAATTAGCAGCATAAAATTGGTATATATATAGTTTGTGGAAATTGTTCAGTGACGCATATGCGTGACTTGGTCATGCATGCAACACTTGAATTTTACAATATAGATATAGAAATGGCAATAAGGAGTTAAATATGAGTACAAACACTGGTGCGGAAAAGAAAGGCAAGCTATCAGGAAAAGGAAGTAATCTGGCACTTCAGGCTGGAATTCTGGCTGGCGCTGGAATCGTGTCAAGGATCATAGGTCTGCTGTACAGATCCCCTCTGTATCAGATACTTGGAGATGAAGGAAATGGGTATTATGGATCAGCATATGCCATATATGCAATGGTCATCATGATAGCAACATATAGCATCCCAACTGCGGTATCGAAACTCGTCGCAGGCAAGATAGCAATGGGACAGTACAAAAGTGCCAGACGTATTTATTATTGTACATTTATATATGTAGTGATAGCAGGAGCTGTGGCGGCACTCATCACATACTTTGGTGCTGAGTGGTTTGTCAGTGATCAGCCAAATGCTGTGCTCAGTCTTAAGATACTCGCACCTACCATATTTATATCAGGATTCCTAGCCATATTCAGAGGATATCTGCAGGCATACAATACCATGGTGCCTACATCTATATCCCAGATCATAGAGCAGCTTGTGAATGCCGCGGTAAGTATAATTGCAGCGTACATGCTTGCAAGACCATTTGCTGCGGGAACCACAGAACATGCAAAGTACGGATCTGCGGGAAGTGCCATGGGTACAGGTGCCGGAGTCCTTGGGGGATTGATATTTATACTGTTCGCATATGCGAAGAGAAGAAAAGGCATCATGGAGTCTGTGAAAAAGGATACAAGCCCGGACACAGAATCCTATGGAAAGCTGTTTAGAATCATCATAGCAACAGTCACTCCAATCGTGGTGGCTGCGGTGGTGTACAATGTATTGACCCCTATAGATATGAAGGTATTTTATGTTGTCATGAAGATGAAGGGAATGGATTCGCTGGAAATGGCGAAATTGTACGGTATTTATTCTGGACAGTACACGGTCCTCACGAACCTTCCGCTTGCCATAGCAGCTTCAGTAGGAATCGCATACATTCCTGGAATATCAGGGGCGTATGCACAAAATGATATGAAAAAGACGAACAGACTTCTCAATCAGGCACTCAGTATGTCTATGCTTGTCACGATACCATGTGCCGTTGGAATGGGAGTTCTGGCAAAACCAATCATACAGCTCCTGTTTTCGGGAGCAGATCCGATGGCGGCTAAGTGTATGTATCTTGGATTTATATCCATCGTGTTCTTTGCACAGTCCACTGTGACAAACAGTGTGCTTCAGGCGATGGGCAAGGTGATGGCGCCGGTTATCAATGCCACACTTGCACTGGTGATACATGTGGTTGTCCTTGTGATCATGTTGTATTGTACTGACTGGGCACTGTATGCTCTGGTTCTAGGTTCCATAGTAAATTCACTGCTCATATGTATATTTAACCAGCGTTCACTTACAAAGTACAAGACCGGCAGGATGGACAACAGGAGAATATATGTTGCACCGACTATAGCATCTATCTTCATGGGCGTTGTCACGATCATTGTATATGAGGGCTGCCGAAAGCTTATCGGCAACTGGGTCATCTCAATGTTTGTTGCTGTATTTGTGGCGATAATATTCTATGCGGTGGCTATTCTCAAAGTCGGAGGCTACACTGAAGAGGAGCTCCTCAACATGCCAAAGGGAGGCCTCATCGTAAAGTTTGCGAAGAAATTCAGACTATTGTAAGTATCAGGGACGTTCCTTTTGTACCGACGAGTGTCCCCTTGTACCGACGAGTGTCCCTTTGTACTGACGAGTGTCCCCTTGTACTGACGGGTGTCCCTTGTACCGATGAGTGTTCTCCTGTCAAGGCTGAGGCTTGCTGTTGTGAGGCATGCCCTCTGTTAAGGTTCGCTGGATGATTCCTTTAGACGTGCCCGTGAGACGGTTCAGCTGTCTGATAGAAATACCTTGTTCGTGCAAAAGAGCAAGGTATTTTTTCTTTTCTAAAAGGGGGAGTGATTGAAAGTCGGTAATAGTGTGGCATCCGGTTTCTTTGATAATTAGCCCTTTGGCAACATCATCTGGGAGCCTTTTGGTAAGTTTATGAATGTCTAGGCAATCGGCTTCTTCAGTTTCTCGATGAAATGTTGTAAATGCCTTCGAACCACCAATTAGATTGTTTATCAGTCCGATATCTACCAATGCCGAATTCCCTGACAGGTAACTGTAGATACTGCTCCAGGGGTAAGACTCGCCGGGAAAAGCTTCTATGCCAGCTTTGTACGGATTTTGGTGTATGTAGCGGACTACAGTGAGAAGGTATCGTTCATCGTTAACAGGTTCACTGTAATATCTGCCTTGCTGTAGGAAACCGGTTCTATCATATTTCATATTAAACCAAACCGCATAACGCGTGTTAATGCGGCGAAATACAGTCGCCAGTGGGGTGTTAGAGGTATGTATGAGAAGATGAACGTGATTAGACATCAGACAATATGCATAGATTTCAAATTGGCATTCTTTTTTGTAATAGCTCAGGATATCCAGGTATTTGTCATAATCATTCTTTTCTTCAAACATTTGCTGCCGGTCTGCTCCGCGAATTACAACGTGGTAAATGTTTGATTCAGATATAGCTCTTGGTTTTCTTGGCATAAAAGGACCTCCTCCAAAGTGATAAAATGTGATGTGTACAGTGTGGAAAAAATAAATGTTAAAATGTGATTCATGAAAACACGGTCATCAAAAATATAGCCATCAAAAACCAACCACGATAAGACAAAAAACAGTTATAAAGAGGTAATTGTTGAAAAATTGAAATGACTATGGGTTTCGTATAACATGATTCATATAATATCATTCATATGAAAATGGATTTGATTAGATACGATAGCTTAACGATCGTTTAAGAAAATCAAAACATATAATATTATACTATATTTTGAAAAGAAGTAAAGCGCTTTGTAGAAGCATATGATAGAATGTATCAGGGACGTTCCTTTTGTACCGGAGAGTGTCCCCTGTCATGCGAAAGGTGAAAACATGATATGGGGCAATAAAAGGAGTAAGGTTTGCAACATGGCTTGAGCGAACCCTACGTGCAATGGCTGCGACAGAAGATGATATAAAAACTATGATGCAGAAGATAGCAGATGTCAGTTGCAAAAATATTTAGACGAAATTTATTTAGACTTGATTAGGAATATATATTTAATGTGGGACAGAGGGACGCTCCTCGTGACAAAAGGAACGTCCCCGAGGATTCCCGAGGATTAATTATGGGAAAAGAAAAAAGAAAGGGCAGGACCCTTTTAAAGATATTCATAACAACATTATATCTGAGCACCTTTACCTTCGGGGGTGGATACGTCATCGTGTCTCTTATGAAGAAAAAGTTTGTGGATGAAAACCATTGGATAGAGCAGGACGAGATGCTGGATCTTGTGGCTATAGCCCAGTCGTCGCCGGGACCTATCGCAGTAAATGGAGCGATAGCGGTGGGATATAAATTGTGTGGTATAGCAGGGGCATTGGTGGCGATAGTCGGAACGATCATTCCGCCATTTGTTATCATATCCATCATATCTTACTGTTACAGCGCGTTCAGGAGCAATTGGATGATAAGCCAGATGCTGGAGGGGATGCAGGCAGGTGTTGCTGCGGTTATCGCATCCGTCACATATGATATGGGAGCAGACATAGTAAAGCAGAGGGATGATCTGGGGGTATTGGTCATGATAGCTGCATTTGTTGCATCCTACATATTGGAGATAAATGTCGTGTTCATAGTAATTGTCTGTGGACTTGTCGGTGTTTGTAGAGGACAGCTTGAGAAAAGAAGAGGGCGTGGGCATAAAAAGACAGAGGATACCTCTGACGAAAATCCTGAAAAACGCCCAGGCAAAGGGGGGATGGAATAATGATCTATTTGCAGTTGTTCCTAAGTTTCTTCCAGATAGGACTTTTCAGTTTCGGCGGAGGTTATGCTGCCATGCCGCTTATACAGGGGCAGATAGTGAAGATACATGGGTGGATGACCATGTCAGAGTTCACGGACCTGATCACTATATCCCAGATGACTCCGGGACCTATAGCTGTCAATTCGGCGACATTTGTGGGGCTACGGGTGGCCGGATATGCCGGTGCGGCGATTGCCACGCTCGGATGTGTACTCCCTTCATGTATTATTGTAACGGTCATAGTCAGGCTGTATCTGAAATATCGCAAGCAGGATGTTCTTCAGGAGATTCTCGGCGGCATAAGACCGGCTGTTGTGGCTATGATCGCGTCAGCGGGAGTTTCGATATTCGTGACGGCGGTCTGGACTGGTATCGACATGATAAGTCTCGCAGGAACTAAGTGGAATCTTGTGGTGATATTTGCAGTGAGTGTTGTTCTGCTCAGGAAATTCAAACTAAATCCGGTGTGGGTGATGCTGCTTTCCGGTGCGATGCAGGTGCTGTGTGAAGTGGGGACGTTTCTTTTGTCATGAAAAACGTCCCCAAAGGAGGTCTAGATGAAGAAGAAAATATTACTGTGTCTGATAGCACAGCTCATATGCTGGAGCATTATGACGCTGTCTGATTACATAGAAGAAACATATAATGATAGTTATAATCTGGTCGTTGTATTTGCTGTACCCCTGATATGCGTAATTCTGTATATTATATTCAGAAAATGGATATACGATAATCAGATTGTGCGGCTGAAAGATGTCGCCATAATCTGTGCGGCGTGGATGATCTGTGGATTGATACTGGGATTTCTGATTGGTGCTCTGGTTATGAATGAAATGTGGATAGTGCCGCAGGCTACAGGAGGATGGGAGCATCTGCTGAATGGGATCGAATACATGATGTTCGCCATAACACTTGCAGGAATACCATTTGTGGCGGTGGTTCTGATCGAGTCGGTTGTGGGGATAGTAAAGGTAGTTAGAAAAAGGGCTTGACGAGAGCTTTGGTAAAGTTGCCCGGCGCAAGTAATAAGTTTTATAATTAAATGCTTCATCTGTGAGAGAATCAGGTGGAGCATTTTTTATGCATGGTGGCTAATGGCTTACGCAGGCATATGAATAGTTTATATATCCTATCCCTTGACAAAAAGAGAAAATATGAATATACTTACCGACGATAATTACCTAAAGTAATTATACGAAATAACAATAAAATAATATTTGATAAATTTACAGGAAGGAGAACCATGACAAAGGAAAAGATAAAACAGGTTATGGATGCCTGCTACCAGGCTAAAAGGGTTAGGGATATGATGCCCAAGCTGCCAAATGAAGTGACGCCTACCCACATACATTATCTTGATGTGATAACTAAGCTGGAGCTTGACGGCGCGGAGGTGAAGGTCAGTGATATAAGTGATGAACTGGGGCTTCCAAGACCAGGAGTGACAAAGACGATAAAGGATATGGAACGCCTCGGATTTGTGGAAAAGAAGGCTTCAGAGGCGGATGGACGTATTGTTTATATAAGGAGCACTCAGGCTGGCAGAGATCTGGTTGGCAAATATGTTGACGAGTATTTTACAGGACTGGGGGAGTCTCTTGTCGATATCACAGATGAAGATGCAGATATTATGATAGCGACCATTGAAAAAATTTATGATGTTATGAGCAAAAGGAGTCAAGACATAAGATGAGTGTACAGGATAAAACAGATTTTACACAGGGAAGTATAATTAGAAAAATGCTCCCATTCATGGGGCCGATTCTTGGAGCACTGATACTTCAGGCTGCATATGGTGCAGTTGACCTGTTGGTGGTTGGAAGATTCGGTTCGACGGCGGGGCTTTCAGCCGTATCAACAGGCAGCCAGGTGCTCAATCTGGTTACATTTGTGATAACAGCACTTGCTATGGGTGTCACAGTGCTTATTGCCAGATATATAGGCGAAAAGAACACAGATCAGATAGGAGAGCTTCTTGGAGGTGCCACGACTATATTTGCAATACTTGCTGTGGTGCTGGCAGTTGTCATGGTGACGTTTGCAAGACCTTTGTCTGTGTTGATGCAGGCACCGGCTGAGGCGGTCACTCTTACATCGTCGTACGTGAGGATATGCGGAGGCGGAATATTTTTCATTATGGCCTACAATGTGCTCACCGCGATATTCAGAGGTTTTGGAGACAGCAAATCACCTCTTATATTTGTGTTTGTGGCATGTATTGTAAATGTTATCGGTGATCTTATCCTGGTTGCGGGATGTCATCTTGACGCTGCGGGTGCAGCCATAGCAACAGTGGTTGCCCAGGCGGTCAGTGTTGTCCTTGCGCTTGTGCTGCTGAAGAAGAAAAAGCTTCCATTTAAGATATCAAGAAAAGATTTCAGATTAAACAGACAGTGCAGAAGATTGCTCTCAGTTGGGCTTCCGCTGGCGATGCAGGAATTTCTCACGCAGATGTCATTTCTGGCGCTGTGTGCATTTATCAACAGACTTGGCCTGGAGGCATCATCAGGGTATGGCGTTGCCTGCAAGATAGTCAGCTTTGCCATGCTGGTACCAAGTTCGCTTATGCAGTCTATGGCTTCATTTGTATCGCAGAATGTTGGAGCTGGAAAAGAGGACAGAGCGAGAAAAGCGATGCTTACCGGTATGGGCATAGGACTCTCTGTCGGCGTGGTGGTATTCATTGGCGTGTGGTTCTTTGGTGACAAACTGACATCAATCTTTACCACTGACGCGGCTGTTATACAGAGGGGCTTCGAGTACCTGAGGGGCTTTGCACCTGAGACTATACTTACCGCGGTGCTGTTCAGCATGATAGGATATTTCAATGGACATGAGAAGTCACTATGGGTCATGATACAGGGACTTATCCAGACATTGCTCGTTAGACTGCCTCTTGCCTATTACATGAGTATACAGCCGGATGCGAGCCTTACAAATATAGGACTTGCAGCGCCGATAGCAACATGCGCAGGTATTGTGCTGAATGTCATATTCTATATGGCTATGTCAGAAAATAAGAAAAAAGCGAAAGAACAGAAAGCATAGTTGAAAGTATGCTATACATGGCGAGAAAGCTCAGAGTGGATATTTGTTGTATTGACAAATATCCTTATGCACTATACAATATCGTTATATGATATCGATAAATGATATTGAGAAAGAGAAGTGATATTATGCCAAAGAAAGCTATGGATATTCTGACGGAATCCATGTTTTATGTGCTTATGGCATTCTCAAAAGGCCCGATGTGTGGGATAGATGTGGCAGATTATATAGAGAAGATAACCGGTGGAAGGGTAAAGATCGGGCCGGCGACTCTGTACACTATATTGGGAAAGTTTGAGAAGGAAAAGTGGATAAGAGAAATTGAGGTGAAAGGCCGTAAGCGAACATATAGCATCACAGATAAGGGCATATCTGCATATGAGCAGGAGGTAGAAAGACTTAGAATGTGTGTGCGGGATGCTGAAGATGCAGCAGATGAAATGTAGAGATGCATTTGCAGCGGAGTGCGGACTATTCACAAAAAATTTATATGGAGGACTCAAAGATGGTGGAGAAAAAAGATACAAAAAGTGTGCACCGCATCATACCGTGTCCGGATTATGATGTTACCGGAGTTGAGTGCTGGCTCTCATATATGGCGGAGCAGGGATATATATTGCGGGATGGTGGAGTGTTCCGTGGAATAGCTGCGTTTGACAGGTGCGAACCTAAAAAGGTGAGGTATAGGTTACAGCCGGCTCAGAAAGGATTCGTGATATATGACAACGACGGACCAAGTGATGATGAGGTGGAGCTGAACGGTGCTTTTGGATGGAAGTACGTGGCAAAGTATGGAGTATTTCATATATACAGAGCAGATGATATAGATGCCAGGGAGATGGACACAGACCCTGAGGTCCAGGCGATGGCGATGAATTCGCTGCATAGAAGTCAGCGGTTTAACATAATATGAATGTCCATCTGGATAATAGTATATCTTGCACTTGTCTTTACAAGTCAGCCGTTCCTATCGATGGTAAACAGAGGAAGCCTGATAAGTATTGCCCTCGTATTGTGCGTGATCATATTTATAGTGACCGGTCTGGTTAAGGCTGTGAGTCTGTACAGGCTCCGCAGAAAAATACTTGATGGGGATAGTCTGGGTTCGGGCACAGATTGGAAAAAAGGTGCCAGAATATACACAGTAAAGGCCGTTGTTGGAATAATTGCATATGTGGCAATGATAGTGTTTGGATGTATGTTTATACTGAGTGATGGACCAGGCAGAAATCAGGTGTCACTTTCAGAATATCAGGGAACTGTACCGTTTCAGACAATAACAGATTTGGCGTCCTGCAGCGATATTCAGAAGGTAGATAACGTGGACGATGATGTGAATACGATCAGCAAATGGTCGGATATTCTGTGGCCGGAGAATTATAAGATGTATGAATATGGAGATATAATTTATACAGATGGAAGTATCTGCTATGGCGGCTTGGTGATAACATACCACGAGGCAAAGAATGAATGGCTGGCAAATAAGCTTTATCAGGCTTATCTTAAGAGAGCAAAGAATCAGTCAGACTACGAACCTATCGATCTGACGATAGCCGGGATGGATGCAGTGGAAGCTTACTGGGATGGTTCTGAGAGTGTGATCATGAGAAAGGATGAGAAGCTTATAGTAGCCAGCTTCTATATGAGCGGCGGGAACAGACATGAGGGAGATCTGGAGGAATGGGCCGGATGTATTGCGGAGAGTTTGGAATAGTTGATTATAAGGGAGTGCAGACATGGATAACAATAAAAATATGATATTATGCAGGACAAATTAAGTGTAAAGTAATATGAGGACCCTTTTAAAGGTTAAAGTTGAAGTAATATGCCCCCTTCATGGGTATTAGCAACGCGTCAAGTGCAATAGTGACTTGAACGGAGAGAAAGTCTGGAGCATCTGGTTTTAAAGGCTTATTGCCAGCCTGTTTAGGAGTGCGGCGACTTATGCTTGATGTTTTTACAAGCAGAATTCCAATCAAGCATGTTTAGTAGGATTTCGCAATAGGTTTTGTACCCGTTACTGATGAAGTTATGGTTCAAGAGAAAGTAGCGAAATGAGTGTTTCTCGTTCTTGACAAGATTATAATTTGCTATGATGCGATTCTTTTACTTGCACATCTTGCAGAGAGCTACAATGAATCTTGTGTATGCGGTCGTGGCATCAGTATCCAGTGTCGGCGGAAAACAAGAAATGCAGATTGCAACGTCCGTTAGTTGATTCAAAAGTAAATAGATAAAAAGGCATCCGAGTTTTACGTCCAGATATTCATGAAATTCGGTTTTTTATGCTCAATTTTGTGGTGACTCATTCCAATGATTCTAATGGCTTTTCTTCGGTTAGTGCTTGGTAAATGAAAAAATCCTAACCCCCCAGCTATGCTAGGGAGAATAGTGTAAGTGGAAATGATGAGGAGTACATTAAAAAATCTCCTATGTTATATTGAGAATGGTGTCGCGAGCCAAAACTAATGTAGCATAGGAGGTGCCCCAATATACAATAAAAGCTTATCACATACACGATGAAAATGCCAATACCATATATTTCTATTCCCAAATATAGAAAAATATTGTATGACAGAATTAGGACAGACGTGAGAGAAATAATCAATATTTTATTTATGTCAGTATAAAACGTTGAAATAATAGCTGGAGTAGTTTGTGTAGAGAATGTACGTCTCAGTGTAGCAATTCTGTCCCAAATAAGTATTTCAAATTTAAGGGGCTACATAAAAGAAAAGAGTACATTGATAATCTATGATAGACAGCCCGAATTACAAAGTAAATGGGATAAAACATTTGGGGCAAGAGGATATTACTTGGAAACGATTGGTAATACCGTTGATGAAGCAGTTAAAAATATATAAAAGAGCAAGCAGAGAAATTGAGAAAAGAAGATTCAAGAAGTACCGCTTTGTAGCGTATCAGAGGATGAGTTTGAGATACCGCAATTTTTGGGGAATAGTAACAATAGCCATTTGGAGGGCTGGTAATAAACCACCACTTGAAGTAGCGGTTGCTAACTTAGTGACTAATGTTACTTGGAAGGTCTTTCAATGTATCCTGAATATCCTGTGATGGCTTCATGTCATACTTTTCAAGAAACAGACGGGTAATGTTTCTTTTTCCCTCTGTCATTTGTATTTTGTGTATTGGTTTTGTTTCTCTTGTCATAAAATAAGGTCTCCTATGATTTAGTATTTTATCATAGAAGACCTCTAAATCCTATTTACAGGAATACTTACAAATGATAAGATTTAAATGCTTTCGGGAATGAAGTATCCATCTGCTCGTGCTTGATTTATTCGTTCATCAATACTTTTACTATCGTTTAAGTTGATTTTCTTAGCTGCTAAAAGAAGAAGAATTACCATATTGTGCTCAGAATCACCTACTATTCTAATATCACTCCACCACTCTAATGCGTTTTCAATGTTTTCAGTTATTTTTGTTGCTATTTCTATCGCCTTTTCCCAACTGATTTCATGATTGTCTGATCCGCTTATGTAAGCTAACGATTTGTTTAAACACCAAATAGCATCAGTAGAGTTTTCGCATATATCAAGTAATTCGACCAAAGAAAGTGACGTAATTGATGTTTCGTTTCTTCTTTTCATAAACGCTAGATTAATAGCCCATTCTTTATCGAAATCATATCTAGAAAGAATTAAAAAACCTTTCTCTGCGATGTTTTTATTTCCGTTAATATATAGTTTGACAGCAAACGAACGTAAAAATTGGCAGAACTTCCTCAATTCATGAGAAAGTTTAGGCAAATCGTTAACCACGTCTTCATAATTAATTTCAAATATTTTTGAAATCAGTCTTTGAATATCTATTGAATAATCTTTATGTTGCGTCATTGTCTCTCTGAAATAGTAAACTGAAGATTCGATATACTGTTTAAGTGCTGAAAAATAATTTTTGTCTTCAATCTCTAAATCGCCAATTTTTTCATCAATTTTTGCAATCATTTCATCAGGATTAATATCAGGCTTTAAATTGTTCCGAATTAAGTTGCGAGTGTGATTATCTTCGGGATCTATTTCTAAAGCTTTTTTTAAATCTGAAATCATTTTTTCGTAGAATTCATTTTTCTTCTCTTCATCATCTTCGATAACTATTTGACTTCGATATAATAAACTTCTGTTTTTATAAGCCTCCTTGCAACCATCGTCAAGCTTAATTGCTTTACAATAGTCATTAATGGCCAATTCATATTCTTCCATATCATCATAGCAACTACCTCTATTAGCATAGTTAATGGGATCCTCTGGATCCAAATCAATTGCCTTAGTATAAAGCGATAATGCCTTTTTAAATTCGCCTTTTTTATTAAGTGCAATACCCATATTCTCAAAATATGACGATTTATCACCTCCATACTTTAGCCCAACCTTATAATCGCTAATTGCTTCATCATATTTACCCATACCGTCATAAATAAATCCTCTTTGTATATATGCATCTGCTTTATTTGGATATTTATCAATCACTTTAGAAATTCGACGAAGTTTGTCATAGTTTGTCAATGGACCATTGTAATCGTTTGCAACAGAATCGATAATTTCTGCTTGATACTTAGCTTCTTCAGCAGCTTCCTTAGCTTCAGCACTCAATTTATCCAATTTACTAATTCTTTGATCTATTTCGTGTGGTGCTTTAAATACAATTAGTGCCCCGAAAATAGTATAAACTGTAGCAAGAATTCCAACGACCGAAACCAATCGTTCCATTTCAGCATCTGCTTTCTCTGATAATGCGATATAATGTTCAGCATAACTTTCATCAACATATGATGAGGATTGGCCTGTATTCATATTTGCTATGGCGCTTTGTATATCGTTTACATCCTTTTTTAATAAAAAGATACTGTTAGCTAAATAGCATATTCCTATAACAAATAAAATTGTCAGACAAATAAGTAAACAAGTGAAAATCGATTGAACTATAGATCGTGTTTGTTTTTTCATTTTATTTTCTCCTCGTATTGTAAAGTAGTAGTGATTATAGACCCTCTCCAGGGTCTGGCTGCTATACTATAGGAGATACTGTGGATCTCCTATCATTCGATATTTTAAGAAAGGCTATAACCACAGTATCGTTGTATATTTGTTAATCAGTTAGATAACGCATGACGGTTTATTTAGAACAAGGTTACAATCGCAAAGAGTACCTTTGGTTCTATAAACAGTATCAAAATATTCACTCAATAGAGATTTTTATGATTTACGTTGGAATTGATGTTGCGAAAGATAAACTCGACTGCTTTGTTACAAACTCGGATGGTGAAGTGTTATTCAAATCTTTTATCATGCCGAACAGTCGTGAAGGTTTTGAAATCTCATTTCAGGAAGTGCAGTCCGTATCAGACGGTTAAACAAAAGCAAATGTAGGGTTTGAAGCCGCTAGACATTATAGTTACAATCTTTTATGTTTCCTTCTTGATAAAGGTTTGACCACCTTTGTTATCAATTCGTTGCATACAAACCTCTACAGAAAAAGTCTAAGCCTTAGAGTGACAAAAACGGATAAAGTTGATGTCCATACGATTGTTTCTATGATCATGTCTGATATGAACTTAAAGTTCTACTCAGACACATCTTATCACAATGAGGGACTAAAGTCATTAACCCGTTAATGCTTCGATAAAGTAAAAGAACGTGCGAAATTCAAATACTCAGTTACCAGACTGGTTTGCATCCTTTTTCCGGAATTAGAAAAACTTGTTCCAACACTCCATATGGCATCTGTGTATGCTTTGTTATCTGAATTTTCATTTGCTTGTGTTGTCGCATCTGCACATCTTACCAGGCTTACAAATCCGCTATCTAATAGTTCCAAAGGCAGATACGAAAAAGATACTGCAATTATGTTTCGCAATGTTGCCAGAAACTCTATCGGATCGGATATGCCTACAAACTCCTTGGAATTAAAACATATCATCAAACTCATTTGAGAACTTACTTCTGAGATTGATGAAATAGAAGTTGAAATCGGAGCCATTATTGATGAAATCGATTCTTCAATCCTTACTATTCCATGGATCAGTTATAACATGGAAGCTATGATCATCGCTGAAATTGGAACTTCAATCGTTTTGATTCAGCTGATAAGATACTTGCCTATGCCGGAATGTCTTTGTCCACTTACTAGTCGGGGCAATTAGATAACTGTTACTCCCATATGAAAAAATGTGGTTCTCACTATCTTCGATATGCTTTTACAATGCAACTAAATATGTGTGTTACTGGGATGAGTCCTTCGGGACATAGCTTGCCAAAAAACGATCAGATGGCAAGCATCATAATGTTGCATTATCCCACGCAACAGAGAAGCGAAAGTTGTCAATAGTATTTTAACAACTAATAAAAATTTATGCTCTATGTCCCATCTGCTACGATGTGGCATAGAGCTTTTTCAATTCTTCATTGAACAACTGTCTTGATGATCTCCATCCAAATATCTTACGCGGCAAATCGTTTATCCAGTCTTCAACATACTGCACTTTACGCTTGCTTACTCTATCAGTATCATAGCCTTTTGGTATGTGCCGCCTGATGAGCTTATTTGCATTTTCATTAGATCCACGCTCACAGCTACAATACGCATGACAATAATACACCTCTGTTCTATTGTCGTCTTGAAGTAATGATTTCCTAAGACCTTCATAGTCTGAGAACTCCACTCCATTATCAACCGTTATCGTCTTAAAAATACTTTTAAACTCCTGTTTTAATTTATGCTCCAATTTATCCAACTCATTAACAACTGACTTAGCTCCCTGTGTTGGAATCTTCCTTACTATTTCCATTCTTGTTTTACGTTCTGTAAGTACAAGTAGACATGACTTTGATACACCTTTTTTGCCCTTTACGGTGTCCATCTCCCAGTGTCCGAACTCCTGACGGCTGTCAATGTCCTTTGGTCGCCTTTCAATGCCTTGCCCTGCACTCATTCTTTTCTGTGATTTCCGCTTATGTCTGTACCTCTTTTTATGCCCCTTTATAGGTAAATGTTTATCAGACAATTTTTCAAACACATGTTTTTCTATATACCGATAGAGAGTATTGACGCTTATATCTGTGTTCATTCCCTCACTTCTTGCCATGGAAAGCGCGACAGCAGGAGAAAAACCACCCTTTATTATTTTGTCCTCTATGTACTTTGCAAAAACTATATCATTACCAATTTTTAACGGTCGACCCTTTGCAGTATTTGCATAATCTGCCGTGCTTTGCGCAAGATCTGCACTATATCGTTCTACTTCTATTAACTCACTGGTCATATGTTTATAAATACCTTTCTTATATTCACGCGTGATTGTAGCGCGTGACACCCCTAAATATCTAGCAACATCTGCTTTACTGTTTCCCCTGTTCAGTAACGTTTCCATAGCGACCCTGTCGCCATAACTCAAATGTCTAAATTTTTTCATATCATCACCCTTTTCACAAAAAAATATGTGCCATCCCTGACACATATTTTATTATGTTTATT
>ENA-OZHM01000197-OZHM01000197.1-human-gut-metagenome-genome-assembly--contig:-NODE-197-length-24791-cov-6.779350_pt1 | contig 24791 bp, 22 predicted proteins | sample MGYA00244047_ERZ653688 | MGnify/ENA primary metagenome ERZ653688 (study PRJEB26926, sample SAMN06165194) | human gut metagenome | biome: ENVO:00009003; feature: ENVO:2100002; material: ENVO:00002003... | reverse complement strand
ACGGCTGCGCCGAATATTATCCTTCGCCATGTTCCTCGGTCTGCAAGGTGGCCTACTCCGACAACTGCCATATCCGCAATGACGATCCCAACACTGCTCTGGGATATGGCTGTATGAAGGAATGGGATGACTGCTCAACCAAATGCGAACGCGCTTATACCGACATGTGCCGTGAACGGACAGCTGTCATCTCTTCTTGTCCGGACAATGCAGACTGCTCCTCCTTCTCCGACTGCTCCTCCAAAATCAGTTCATGGTCCTGCAATTCCGGTTATAAACAAGAAGGAAGCTCCTGCGTCGTAGCGGATCCCTGCGGGTCATATTATAAATGTGACGGCACGTATCAGTATTGTGCCGGAACGACCTGTCCGCAGGATTCTTCAAAATGCAGCGTTTATTGTCCTGACAATATGTATCCGTACCGCTGCTTTGATAGTAGTTTGTGTGGTGGAAAGTATAAATATCAGTATTGCAGTGTTGCCTGTCCGTCATGCGTTAGTTGGCGAGATAATCTTGAATCTATTGACTATATAGGAGGACCAAACGATCCTGTATATAATGGAACTTGCAAATACGAATTCAGTAATGGAGTTTCCTTAGAAGAATATGTTAATATTAGACCTTCGTCTGATCCTTATAGTGATCTTACCGATTATTGTCGCAGCACATGTGCGGACTATTAAAACTATATTTTATTTTTAAAATTTGGCACGCTGTTTGCATATTAATCCTCAAATGAAATTTGTTTGAGGATTTTCTGTTATGGAACTGAATGAAATTAAAAGCCAGCTGGCCAGTTTGATGAACTTCGGCAAGATAAGCGTAAGCTCCGGAACCGGAACCGGAAGCGATGCCTTTGCCCAGATGCTCAACCGCGGCACTGAGGCCGGACGGCCGGAAGTTCGTGAAAGCGACCGGGCGGCAGCGGCCGCGAAGGATGATCGTTCCGACCGCCGTGAGGTTCGTTCCGCTGATAAATCCCCTGTTGCGGACAAAAAAAACAAGCCGGCAAAAAACGACAACCGGAAAGAGGACGATAAGGTTGAAGCTTCTGCTGATGGCGCTGTAAGTGCATCCCGTGAAGATGCGCAGGCACAGCAGAATGAAAAAGTTTCCCGTCCCGAGAGCGAGGGATCTGCTGTCGAAGATGTTCCCGCTGCTGAAGTGCCGACTGTTGATGCTGCTCCGGAAAACGCCGGAGACGAAAGCGGGGAGCTGACGGTTTCTGTTCTGGTTCCTCTGGCCGATTTGTCAATGATGGGAATGATTAATGTTATCAACCCCGAAACCGGCGAAATGGTTCAGATGACCGGTGCTGAACTGGCCGCGCAGCTTGCCGGCGATGATTCTGTTCAGGTTCTGATGTCGATGCCGCAGAACGGCGAGCCGGTTTTCAGAATTCAACCGGCGGATACTGCTCAAAACATGACGGCTTCGCAGCCTGTTGAAACGGATGGCGCTATTGATGTCAGCGCTTTTGCCCCGGTTGATGATGCTGTTGAGCTGAACATGGAAGCCGTCAAGACTCAGGTTCAGGACAAAGCCGTTAAAAAAGACGTTTCGGCGCAAGGTCTTGTCGATGATTTGGCAGACGGGGAAGTCAGCGAGCAGGCGGCCAAGCTTTCGGAAGTCATCGGCCGCGAAGGCAAAGCCGAAGTAAAAGTTTCGGTTCATGAGGAAAAAATTGCCCAGTTAAGCGCTAAGGATCTGCTGGCAGATGCCGGAAGCGTCGACGAAGCCATAACTGTTTCGTCCAAGCCTGCGGCCGTGTCGGCGCAAAACGCCGCAGAAACGTTGCAATCGCAGGGAAGTCAGCTGGCTGCCGGCAATGGTAATAATGTTCAGAATCTGAATGTTACCCCGGCGTTTAATGCCGCGGTTTCCGCAGCATCCGAAACCGGTGTGGCGAATATGCCGGCCGCTGCCAATGCGGAAGTCAGTTCTGCTGGTCTCGGAACGACCGCAACGGTTGCCGGCGGTGAATTCGTCCGCGCGGCCAGGGCCGATGCTGCCTCGGAAAACGGTCAGACTTCTTTCCGCGACGTTTATAAGGGAATGAGCCGGGAAGTTGTCGAACAGGTCAAGGTTAACATTACCAAATCTGCCGTTAAGGGAATTGATAAAATCGATATTTCGCTCAAGCCGGAAGATCTCGGACATATTGAGATAAAAATGCAGATTGGCAAGGACGGCAAACTGCAGGCGCATATTATTTCAACCCGCCCCGAAACCATGGAAGCGCTCCAGAAAGAGATGCAGTCTTTGGAAAAAGCATTTAACGATGCTGGTTTCCAAACCGATGAAGGGTCGCTGAGCTTCAGCTTCAGAGACGGCAATCAGGCCAATCAGAATCAGGAAAGAGAAAACGGCCTGCGCAGCTTCATCGGCGATATATTCGAAAAAGAGGCCGGCAACGACCTCTTGGGGGATGCTTTCCAGAATCAGTCCTGGAACGGCACAACCGGTCTTAACATCAGAGTTTAGGGGGAAAGACAATGACAGACGTAAACGCATTAAACGGTTACACTCAGACGGGTACCACAAACAATACCGCCTCCCAGAACCTGTCGGCGGACATGAACACCTTTCTGACCCTGTTAACCACGCAGTTGAAATATCAGGATCCGCTTGATCCTATGGATACGGCCGAATTTACCAATCAGCTGGTTCAGTATTCCAGCGTTGAACAGGCCATTCAGACCAACGAAAAGCTGGACAGCCTTTTGAGTATGAATATTGCCAATCTTGGTGCTCAGGCCGTGTCCTACATAGGCAAGGTCGCGCAGGTGCTCGGCAATGTCATGCCGCTTGAAGGCGGCAAGGCGAAAGCCACCTACACCCTGGATAAGAACGTTGTCAGCACGACGATTGTCGTCAAGGACATGAACGGCAATATCGTCTATTCCGAACAGGGCAAGGTTACTTCGGGAACTCACGAGTTTACTTGGGACGGTAAGGATTCCAACGGCAATCAGCTGGAGGACGGCGCCTATAAAATCGAAGTCTCGACCAAGGTTGCCAGCGGCGAAACCGCAGCCAGCGTCGTTACCACGGTCTTTGGGCGCGTTACCGGCGTTGCCAGCGATTCCTCGGGCGTCTATGTCGGTCTCGGCGATGCCGTTACCGCAGGCCTTGGCGATATCCTGACTGTCCGCAACGACGATTATTTCAATTCGGACGACAATACTGCCGAAGGCGGTGATGAAGCCGGCGACGGTAATGATGAGAATACAACCCCTCCGGAAGAAGGGGGCGACGATGACAGCGCTCTAGAAACGGCAGCGGCTGCCCTCGGTCGGGCCGCAGGCGAGGCTTTGAAAGCCGCAACCTTCGGTTTGCTTTAATAAAACTTTAGGAGAGAAAAAATGAGTATTTTTGGTGCAATGCAATCCGGTATTTCGGCTCTGGCTTCCCAGTCCAGTTCGATGGGTGCCATTTCCGACAATATCGCCAACGTAAACACCGTCGGTTATAAAAGCAATTCGGTTGCTTTTTCAACCCTGGTAACCAAACAGTCTTCCTCCAGCTTATATTCGCCGGGCGGCGTTCAGTCCAAGCCCAAGCAGAGTATCAGCGCTCAGGGACTGTTGTCTGCGACATCCAACTCGACTGATGTAGCCATCAGCGGTTCCGGCTATTTTGTCGTCAATCAGGCGGCCAATCCGGGCGAAGGCGATCTCTGGGCCTATACCCGCGCCGGCAGTTTCTCTGTCGATGAAAACGGCTATCTGAAAAACACCGGCGGCTACTATGCGCAGGCCTGGTCGCTGTTGCCCTGGGACGGCAATCCGAATGCGACGGTTGTCGACGTCAACGGCATCAAATATATGAAAGCCTATTACGATGCCTCCGGCAACACCGTCTACATCAACGACAACATCATCGACGGCACCAACCTGCGTCCGGTCAATCTGGCCAATATCGGCGGTACGGCTACCCCGACTCACCAGATAAGCCTCGGTGCCAACCTGCCTTCGGACGATCCTATTTATGATCCGACCAATGCGGCCGCCGGCGGCAAACGCAAAGTTTCGGCTCTGATTTACGACAGCCTCGGCAATGCCAGCAACATGAGTCTGGAATATACCAAAACCAGTTCCAATGGCTGGTCGATGGGCGCTTCGGTTCCGAGCGGCGCTTCCAGCGTTACGCTTTACGGCGGTCGTGAAACAACCGGCGATACGTCGCAGGACGTTTACTATGCCGCCGGTCAGCTCGAATTTACCAAAATTCCTGAAAACGGCTCCAGTATTGCCATTACCGACGCCGGAACCGGTACGACTTATAACTTCATCTTTACCAACGGCACGGCCACTATTCCGGCAGATGATGGCACAAACAAATATATTGCGGTGGACATCTCGACCGGTATTATTACGACCAGTGACTTTACCAAGGCTTTTGAAACCGCGATTAAAAACAATATGCCTTCGGCCAATCGCTTTACCGCTGACGGCAGCACCATTCAGATTGTCCAGTCTGTTGCCGGTGCCGAACTGACCATTGACGCCAGCAAAACGCTGGCCTGTGTTCAGAGCGCGTCCAATCCGGCGCAGGATACCGGTATTCCGACAGGTGTCTTTACCATTCAGGCGATTGACAACGATATCAAGAACACCGCCCGTATTGACTTTAATTCGGACAAGGCGGCGGATTATCTCAACCACACCATCACTCTTGACGGCAAAACCTATCACTTTGTCAATACTGATACGGCGGATGATCCTGATGCCGGCGACTATTATGTTAACATTGCCGATGCCATCAGCGGCGGCGATGTTGACGTTGCCAAGATGATGAGCATTTTCGGCGCCAAGCTGAATACGACGGCAACCGAGCCTTCCCGTTTTGTTATCAGCGGTTCTTCGCTCGAAATTCTGCCTTCTTCTACCGGTGGCGACATTACTATTGATACGACCAATCTCGGCACGGCAATCTCCGGCGTCGTCAGAGATTCGGTAACCAACAGCTGGAAATCGATTCAGAATACGACCGCCACGCTGGCCAACCAGTTTATGGTTAACGGTACCGAAGTTGAGCAGGGCGCTGTTGTTCCGGCCGTCAGATTTAATGCCGACGGTACGCCGAAATACTTCTACGTTGACGAAATGGCCATTGAATGGGCCAACGGCGCGCAGAATATGGACGGCGATCCGGACAACGGAACCAGAATTACCCTGGATATGGGCAATGTCGGAACCAACGACGGTTTGACCAACCTGTCCGGCGATTTCCTGACCAACTATATTAATCAGGATGGTGCCAAGTTCGGCAGTTACACCGGCGTCAGTATCAGCGAAGACGGTGTCGTTACGGCTCTGTTTGACAACGGCGAAACCCGCCCGATTGCCATTCTGCCTCTGGCAACTTTTGCCAATGCCGACGGTATGGAGGCTTTGACCGGCAACACCTGGATTGAAACCGACGCTTCCGGTCAGGCAATGCTGCGGCAGGCGGGAACCAACGGTGCCGGCGAGATTACGGCTTACTCCGTGGAATCCTCCAACGTCGACCTGGCGACCGAGTTCTCGAACATGATCGTTACCCAGCGCGCTTATTCGGCGGCCACCAAGATTATTACCACCGCCGACGAAATGCTGGACGAACTCACCCGCATGACCTAGGATTTAGAATAAATCCGTTTGAAATTTCCTCCCCTAAAGTCAAGGCCGCCAAGAATGGCGGCCTTTTCTTCTGCGGGTGCCGGCTGTGAATATATGTTAATTAATCGTTTTAATCTGAATATTTTTAAGCTAATACATAAAGTAAATGGGGAATTTTATGAAAATTTATTTATGGATTGGGGAATCTGGTGAATAATTTTATACAGAGTATCAAGAACCTGTCGCCGGGACGTCTGGCGTCAATCGCTGCGATTGTCATCTTTCTGATAAGCTTTTTCGTTTATCTGGCCACCAAGCTGAACACCGGCGACTACGCCGTGCTGTATACCGATTTGGAAATGGAAGACGCCAAACAGATTGTCCAGCATCTGGAAACCGCCAACATCAAATATCGATTGACAAAAAACGGCACGGAGATTCTGGTGCCGGAAGAAGACGTCAACAAAATGCGCATTGATACCGCGGATCTGGCCATGGCGTCCAAAGGTTCCAACGTCGGTTATGAGATTTTTGACAATACCGACGCGCTGGGTTCGACCAACTTTGTGCAGAACGTCAATTTGATCCGTGCGCTTGAGGGCGAACTGGCCAGGACGATTCGTTCGGTGGACCACATCAAGTCGGCGCGGGTGCATCTGGTGTTGCCCAAGCGCGAAATGTTCTCCCGCGAAGAGCAAATGCCCACCGCTTCGGTTGTCATCAAGACCGACGGCGGCAAACTGAGCCTGGAAAGCATCCATTCCATTCAGCAGCTGATTGCCGCGGCGGTTCCGAAGCTTGACGTCAAAAACGTGTCTATCGTCGACAGTGCCGGCAATCTGCTGACCAACAATTTTGAAGATGAAGAAGCGGTAACTGTTGCCAACAACGAAGCTTTGCGTCTGGAACAGGAGCGCAAAATGTCGCTTCAGGTTCAGAACCTGCTTGAAAAAAGCGTCGGCGAGGGCAAGGTTCGGGCACAGGTCAATCTGGACATGGATTTCGATCAGATCGTTACCAACGAGGAAATTTACGATCCCGATTCGCAGGTGGTTCGCTCGCAGGCGACCGTCACTGACAACAGCACGACAGACAATGTCGAGCAGCCGGTTTCCGTCGCGCAGAATATTCCGAACGGCGACATGGTTGCCGCCGGCACCGGCAGCGTCAGCCGAAAGTCCCGTACCGAAGAAACGGTAAATTACGAGATTTCCAAAGTCGTCCGCAACAAGGTCAAGAACAGCGGCACGATTAAACGTCTGGGCGTCGCCGTTATCGTTGACGGCATTTATGAACGAAATGCGGAGGGCAAGGTTGTTTACCGTGACCGTACGCCGGAAGAAATGGAGCAGATTCGCTCGCTGGTCAAGTCGGCGGTCGGTTTTGATGCCGAACGCGGCGATATGGTTGAAGTTGCCAATATGAAGTTTGCCTCCAACCAGCCGGAAATCGAAACGGTCAGCGAGGTTCTGATTATGGGCTTTACCAAAGACGAACTGATTCGCATTGCCGAAGGCATAGGCGTTGCAATTGTTGCAATTCTGGTTATCTTATTGGTTATCCGTCCGCTGATTAACAATGCCTTCGAAACCAATACGGCCAACGGCGAGGGCAGGCTTCTGGGCGACAATGCCGAAGAGGACAATCTGCTGCTTTCCAATTTCCTCAATGAGGAAGACGGCGAAATTGACGAACTGATTAACATGAACAAGATTGACGGCAGAATCAAAGTTTCGTCTCTCAAGAAAATTAACGACATTGTCGAAAAGAACCCCGACGCGGCGGTCAATATTATTCGCGGCTGGCTCTATTCCAGCGACGGCAATTAAGATTGGAATGATACCATGAAGCAAAACGTAATAGACGATTATAACTTACTTTCCGGTCAGCAGAAGGCGGCAATCCTGATGATGTCGCTGGATGAGGACAAGTCGGCGCAGATTTTTGCGTTGATGGACGATGAGGAAATCAAGGAGCTTTCGGTTATCATGGCCAGCCTGGGCAAGGTCAATTCCAACGTCGTCGAGCAGCTGTTTCAGGAGTTTGCCGAAAAGTCCTCCAACACCGGCACTCTCATCGGCACTTTCGAGAGTACGGAGCGCCTGCTTTCCAAAACGCTGGATAAGGATCGCGTTTCCGCCATTATGGAAGAAATCAGCGGTCCTGCCGGACGTACCATGTGGGATAAGCTCGGCAATGTTAACGAGCACGTTCTGGCCAATTATCTGAAAAACGAATATCCGCAGACGATTGCGGTTATTCTCTCTAAGATTAAGGCAGAACATGCCGCGAAGGTTATCGCCCTGCTGCCGGAGAACTTTGCGATGGAAATCGTCATGCGCATGTTGCGGATGGATTCGGTGCAGAAAGAGGTGCTGGACGGTCTGGAAAAAACCCTGCGCAAGGAGTTCATGTCCAACCTGTCCAAATCGACGCGCCGCGATTCCCACGAGCTTATCGCCGACATTTTCAACTCGTTGGATCGCAATACCGAAGGTCGTTTTATGGAAGCTCTGGAAGAACGCAACCGCGAGAGCGCCGAGCGCGTCAAATCGCTTATGTTTACGTTTGAAGATTTGGTTCGTGTCGACTCTCAGGGCATTCAGGTTCTGTTGCGCAACGTCGACAAAGACAAGCTGGCAATCGCTCTCAAAGGCGCTTCCGAAACCATCAAGGATCTGTTCTTCAACAATATGTCTTCCCGCGCCGGCAAAATCATCAAGGAAGATATGGAAGCCATGGGGCCGGTTCGTCTGCGCGACGTCGAAGAGGCTCAGCAGTATATCGTTACCACGACCAAAGAGCTGTCCAATGCCGGCGAAATAGTCATCAGCGAAGGCAAGGACAACGACGAGTTGATTTATTAACGGACAGGCGTCAATGGCAGAACTCAGAAAATTTCTGTTTGATAATTTTGTTATCGAAGAAAAAAGGAAAAACAAGCCGGAGGTTGTCGAACCCGAACCGGAGGTCTTGCCCGCTGTCGAAATGCAGCCGGAGGAAGAGCCTGAGGAAAAGCAGGAAGACGTAAGGGAAGCTGATTTTGAGAAGATTGTTCCCCCCGGGCCTGAAGTAAAAACCTTTACCGAAGAGGAAGTTGCGGAAAAAATAAAAATCGCCGAGCAGGACGCTTACGAACGCGGGTTCAAAACCGCTCAGGAAGGCATTGAAAACACAACGGCCGCTTTGCTTGAAAATATTAACAATCGGCTGATGACTCTGATTGCCGCTTCCGCACAGGCGGAAGAAAACGCCGAGCAAGAGGCTTTTTCGCTGGCCCGTGCCGTCGTGGAAAAACTGGTTCCGAGCCTGACCGAAGAAAATGCGGCCGGTATCGTGAAAAAATTTATCGGCGAGAATTTCAACAATTTTAAAAACGAAGCAAAATTGTCTTTCTATATTCATCCCGATATTATATCATATGCGCAGGAAACGATAGCCAAACTGGCCAACAGTTACGATTTCGAGGGCAAAATCGCCCTGCATAAGGATGCTTCGCTCGGCAAGGCCGACTGCCGCATTGAATGGGAAAACGGCGGCGTGGAAAGAAATTCTGCCGAGCTGGGCAAAAAAATAGAAGACTTGTTGGCTGTCAAGCCTGAAGGGAAGAAAAACGATGAGTGAAAATCTGGAATTGGACGAGTTGAGCGAAAGCGCCGGAATGGATGACGAGCCGGTACTCAAAAAAGACAGTCTTGACGACAATTTCGATATTCCCAGTTCGGCCAGCGACCTGGAAGCCGTTTACGATATTCCGGTCAAGGTCTCGGCCATTCTGGGCAAGACCAAAATGAAGGTCAGCCAGCTGCTCAAGCTGAACAAGGGCGCCATCATCGAGTTGGACCGCAAGGTCGGCGAGGCGATTGACATCTATGTCAACAATAATCTGGTGGCCCGCGGCGAAGTCGTCGTCGTTGACGACAAATTGGGTATTACCATGACTGAAATTGTCAAATCGGTGGCAAAATAAGGTTGAACGAAAATGGAATTGCTTATTGTCGGAACATTAGACGGACAAATCGGAGCGGCGAGCAAAATTGCCATTGCTCAGGGCGGTCACGTTTCTCTGGCTGACAAGATTGAAAGCGCTCTCGAAATATTGCGCTCCGGCAAAACCGTCGAACTGGTAATGATAGACGTCAGGCTGGATGTCCATAAGTTTATCTCCAGCCTTGAAGCCGAACGCATAAACGTTCTGGTCGTTGCCGCCGGCGTTTCGAACGACCCGGCGCTGGCCGTCAATGCCATCAAGGCCGGTGCCAAGGAATATATTCCGCTGCCCCCCGATCCGGAATTGATTGGCGCGGTTCTGGCCGCGGCTACCCGCGAGAACCACGCACTGATTTACGGCGACAAGAAAACCGAACAGGTGCTGAAACTGGCTAAGCAGATTGCGCCTTCCGAAGCCAATGTCCTTTTAACCGGAGAGTCCGGAACCGGTAAGGAAATCTTTTCGCGTTTCATTCATGACAATTCCAAGCGCGCCAACAAAAAGTTTGTTGCGGTCAACTGTGCCGCCATCCCGGAAACGCTGCTGGAATCCGAACTTTTCGGCTATGAAAAAGGCGCGTTTACCGGTGCGGTTGCCCGTCGTATCGGCAAGTTTGAAGAAGCTTCCGGCGGCACGCTGCTGCTTGATGAAATTTCCGAAATGGACATTCGCATTCAAGCCAAGCTGCTGCGCGCCATTCAGGAGAAGGAAATCGACCGTATCGGCGGCAAAGCGCCGATAAAAGTGGATACGCGCATTATCGCCACCTCCAACCGCAATCTGGACGAAGCGGTCAAAAACGGCTCTTTCCGTCAGGATTTGTATTATCGTCTGAATGTCGTCAATGTCAACATTCCGCCGCTGCGTGAGCGTCCGGACGATATTATCGTGCTGGCCAAGCATTTTGCCAAAAAATATTCCGAACTGAACGAAATCGATTTAAAGCCGCTTTCCGCCGGCGCCGAACAAAAGCTGTTGAATTACCTCTGGCCGGGCAATGTCCGCGAACTGGAAAATACGTTGCATCGCGCCGTGCTGCTGAGTACCGGAAACGAAATCGGCGAAGATGCGGTTATTCTTGATTCTCAGGACGCCGTTATCAATAGAAACGAAAGCGGGGTTATGACCGGTGCCGAATTTGTCGGCAATACGGTAGCCAGTGTCGAGCGCAACCTGATTATCGACACGCTGAAACATACCATGGGCAACCGGACGACTGCCGCCAATATTCTCGGCATTTCTATCCGCACGCTGCGCAATAAACTCAAACAGTATCAGAACGAAGGTTTTGATATTCCGGAAATATAGGCAGGTTAAGTAACTCGGATAATGGCTAAAAAACCGCAAAATAACGCCGCAATGTTCGGTGCCAGGTCTTTTAAGGAACTGCTTGTCGCTTCGACCAAGCGGGGCGATATCCTTTTTGCCCTTGGCATTATCCTGATGCTGGTCATTTTGATTCTGCCGATGCCGGCCTGGCTGTTGGATATTGCGCTGGCGCTTTCGATTACCATGGCCTGCATTGTGCTGATGACCGCCATTTTTATTGAGAAACCGACCGAGTTCAGCGCGTTCCCGCTGGTTTTGCTGATTACCACCATGTACAGGCTGTCGCTGAACCTGGCGTCAACCAGGCTGATTTTGTCCCGGGGTTACCTGGGGCCGGACGCCGCCGGTGAAGTTATCGAGGCTTTTGGCGGTTTTATCATGGGCAACAGCTTTGTCATCGGCGTTATCGTCTTTGCCATTCTGGTCATCGTCAACTTCGTGGTCATTACCAAAGGTTCCGGCCGTATTGCCGAAGTTGCCGCGCGTTTTGCCTTGGATGCCATGCCCGGCAAGCAGATGGCCATCGATGCCGACCTGTCTTCCGGATTGATTACCGAAGAAGAAGCCCGTGCCCGTCGTGAAGATTTGGCCAGAGAAAGCTCTTTTTACGGCGCTATGGACGGTGCTTCGAAATTTGTCCGCGGCGATGCGATTGCCGGCCTGATTATCACTTTTATCAATATCATTGCCGGTATTATCATCGGTATGGTGCAGAACGATCTGACTTTTTCACAGGCGGCCGAAACTTACACCCGCCTGACCGTCGGTGACGGACTGGTTGCACAGGTGCCGGCGCTGATTATTTCGGTAGCCGCCGGTATTCTGGTTTCCAAGGCCGGCATGACCGATGCCACCGACAAGGTTCTGTTCGACCAGCTGGCCAATTATCCGAAAGCGCTCGGCATGTCGTCGTTTTTGGCTTTGGCGCTGGGCATGCTGCCGGGGACGCCGGCTTTTCCGTTCGTGCTGCTGGCAGCTTTGACCGGCGGTACCGCCTATTATCTGAATAAACAGCAGCAGGCGGCGGCCGAACAGGCGCAGGCGGTTATGGAACAGGAGAAAAAACAGGGTGCGGCGGCCAAAGCTGCCGATGAGCCTATTGCCAATGCGTTGCGTATTGACCTTATCCGGCTCGAAATAGGTTATGGTCTGCTGCCGTTGATTAATGAGGAAACCAATCGCAAACTGACCGACCAGATTAAGGCGTTGCGCCGCGCACTGGCTTCGGAGCTTGGTTTTGTCATGCCTTCCATCCGCATTCAGGACAATATGCAGTTGGAAGCCAACGAATATAACATTTACATTAAGGAAGTCAAAGCCGGCAAAGGCGAACTCCGCCCGACCCAGCTGCTGGTTATGGATCCCCGCGGCGAACCGATTACGTTGCCCGGCGAAGCCACCACCGAACCGACCTTCGGTCTCAAAGCCATGTGGGTAGACCAGTCTTATCGGGAGGAGGCCATGTTCCGCGGTTATACGGTCGTAGATCCGGCCACCGTGGTTACCACCCATATTACCGAACTGGTTAAGGATAATATGCCCGAACTGCTGTCCTATGCCGAAACCCAGAAGCTGCTTGACGAGATGGACAAGGAACAGCAGAAACTCGTCAAGGAGCTTATACCGGGCAAAGTCAGCCTGGGCGCGGTTCAGCGCATTTTACAGAATTTGCTTCAGGAGCGGGTTTCCATCCGTGATTTGCCGACCATTCTCGAAGGAATTTCCGAAGCCATATCCACCACCCGTTCGCTGATGATGATTACCGAGCATGTGCGTACCCGTCTGGCGCGCCAGTTGTCTAATGCCAACGCCAATGAGTTCGGCGTTATTCCGCTGGTAACGCTGTCGCCGGAATGGGAACATGCTTTTGCCGAGTCGATCATCGGCGAAGGCGACGAGCGTCAGCTGGCCATGGCACCGACTGCTTTGCAGGGGTTCATTACCAAAGTTCGCAATGTCCTTGAGGATTTGGCCGTTAAGGGCGAAACGGCGGTTCTGCTGACCAGCCCAGCCATCAGACCTTTTGTCCGTTCGATTATCGAGCGCTTCCGGCCTCTGACCGTGGTCATGTCTCAAAACGAGATACATCCCAAGGCCAAAATTAAAACCGTCGGCCAGATTTAGGGAGAACGCCCTTGCGTATAAAAAATTTTACCGCTCCCGACATGCCGACTGCTCTGGCGCAGGTTCGCGAGATGCTGGGAGCCGACGCCGTCATTATTTCACAGGAGAAAAACGCCGCCGGAGAAATTGAGCTGACGGCAGCCGTCGAAGACGCCGACGAAATTTCCTTTAATCGCGAGGAGCAGGTGGAGGTCAGGCCGACGCGCTGGAAATATGATGACGAAAAACTGCGGGAAAGTCTGGATTACCATGGCGTTTTGGATATTGTCAAAGAACGGGTTCTGGCTCGTTGCCGCAAAATTTCCGCAGAGGAAAACCTGACGGACGAAAAGAAGCTGTTAACCCGTTGTTTTGAAGAAATGTTTCGTTTTCAGGATATTTTGGACTGCCGGCAGCCGGTTAAGATGTTTATGGGCGTTCCGGGGTCCGGAAAATCAACGGCTATCGCCAAAGCCGCTACGCAGGCCAAACTTCAAAAGCTGAGCGCCTGCATCGTGTCGACCGACAATGTCCGGGCCGGCGCCAACAGCCAGTTGCAGGCTTTTGCCGATATTCTCGAAACCGATTTTCGCTTTGTCAAAACCCCGCGCGGCCTCTATGACACGGTTGAAGAGGCGCGGCAGAAATATGCGCTGGTACTGATAGATACGCCCGGCATCAATCCTTTTCTGTCGGAAGAGGTTGAAAAGGTCAGCCTGTTGACCGAAGCGGTGCGCGCCGATATGATTCTGACCATGGATGCCGGAAAAAACACTTTTGAGGCGGTTGAAATCGCCGATATTTTTGCCGAAATCGGCGCCCGGTTTCTGTTGCCGACCCGTTTGGACCTGACCCGGCGGATTGGCGCGCTTTTGTCGGTTGCCGCCTGCTGCGAATTTGGTTTCTGTTCGGCAAGCGTCAGTTCAAGCATTGCCAAAGGCTTGTCGCCCGTAGACGGTAAAGCGCTGGCCAAATTGGTGTTGTCCTGAGTTTAAGGAGAAAAGTAGATGGAAGAAAATCAGAGCGAAGAATTGAAGATCATGCCGCGCGGCACTGCACCGCGCAGCCTTCGCAAAGGCCGCAACATGATTGCCGTGGCTTCCGGCAAAGGCGGGGTCGGCAAGACCTGGTTTTCCGTGACGCTGGCGCACGCGTTAAGCGGCCTCCGGCAGAAAACCCTGCTTTTTGACGGCGACCTGGGGCTGGCAAACATCGATATTCAGCTCGGCCTGATGGTTAAAGATGATTTGGGAAGTGTTATTGCCGGCGCCAAAACCCTGAATCAGATCATTCACCATTGCGACAAAACCCACTTTGACATCATTGCCGGCCGTTCCGGTTCCGCCGGACTGGCATCAATGCCTGTCGGCCGTTTGCAGATTTTGGGCGAAGACTTGTCCCTGCTTGCTTCCAATTACAACAAGGTCATTCTGGACATGGGCGCCGGCGTTGAAAAGCCGGTACGAATTCTTTCCGGCATGGCTGAAAAAATAATTGTGCTGTGTACCGATGAACCGACCTCGTTGACCGACGCTTACGCATTTATCAAAATCATGGCCATGCAGTATCCCAAATGCAATCTGAACGTGGTTATCAACCAGGCCAATTCCATTCGGGAAGGTCAACGGACATATGATACCTTGCTGAAAGCCTGTCGTAATTTCTTGAAAATTTCGCCCGAGTTGTTAGGTATAATCAGGCGCGACACCCGCGTCCGCGATTCCATCCGCAACCAGGCGCCGCTTATCAGCCGCTATCCGACCTCGGAGGCGGCCGAAGACGTTATCGCCATAGCCGGGAAACTGATTAATGGATAATGTTATTCCGCCGCTGAATACGCCGCAGGTCAGCACGCCTTCAGCCGACAAAAATCTGACCGGAACCATCGGCGGCCTGACGGGACAAACCGTCGGCGAAACGATTGTGCCCGGCCAGAGCGCCGTGCTGGAAGTTCTGGCCGATGCCCGCAATACGGCGCTCGGAACTCTGACCGGAACGATAAGCCTGACGCTTAACGGACAGTTGTTTAAGCTTCCCGTCGAACTGAAGCTGGATACGCCGCTGAAACTTCCCGACAATACGGCGGCCGCAGACTTGGAATTGAAGTTGCAGCCGCAGAAAGACGGTGCCGTTACGGTCAAAGTTTTGTCCGTCAACGGCGAAAATCCCGAAAAATATATGGTTCGCGCCAACGAAAGTCAGGTTCGTCCGCAGCCGGCTGCTCCTCTCATAAAGGATACCGCCGCCGCGCTTCCGCCGCTCGAAACGGCGCCGCTCAGAGCCGGAACGGTATTGGAAAATCTGGCGGCGGAACTTAACGTTCCGACGGAAAAACTGCAGCCTCTGCTAAAAGAATTCGCCGCATTTTCCAGCCGTATATCCGTTGCCGTAAATCAACCTGCCGTTCTGCCGCAAAATTCGCAGCCGGCGGAGGTTTTTCCGGCTGCCGGCGAAAACGTTCGGAAAGAAACGGCGGCAGTTTCGCGGCCGCTGCAGGATATTCAAAACGTCATTAGAGATTTTGCCGCCGGAAAGCTTCCGCTGCCGGAAGCGGTGCGGCAGATAGGAAAAGAACTGGCGGCGCTGGGCGGTCGGACTTTTCCTGCCGAGATCGCCGTGCGGCCGGACAACGGTCCGGTTTCGATTCGTGCGCCTTTTGCCGAAGTTCTTATTGAAAACCCGGTAAAACTCGGCGGCGGGTTGCCGGTGCTTTTGGAACTGGAAGGCTTTGAACGTAATTTGGCGGTTCCGGACGACATTGCCGAAACCGGAGCAGCTGTCGCGCGGCATACGGGCAGGCTGCCGGCGGCCGATAATATTCTCAAAATTCTGCAGCCGCTGATGAACCGCGGACAGAAGGAACTTGCAGCCGCAGTGCTGAACCGGATTCCCGAACCTTCTTCGCCGCGTATGCTGGCCAACATGGTTGCCTATATTAAGGCTTCCGGCGAGCACAATCTCAGCCGCTGGCTCGGTTCGGACATCGTCGACAGGTTGAGCGCCACGACCGAAGGGCGGGAGGTCGTTTCCAAACTCGGTTCAATGTTCGTGTCTTCCAATCAGGACGGCATCAACTGGCGGATTATGGAAGTTCCGGTGCTTAACGGACAGAGCCTGAGTAAAATCCGTATCGCTGTCAAAAAAATTCTTGACGAAGAAGAAAAGAAAAAAAGCCGCGAAAACCGCCGTTTCGGTACCCGCTTTGTCGTCGACACCAGTTTCAGCAGACTCGGTTCGCTGCAGTTTGACGGTTATGCTTTGGCCAAAGACAAAAGGTTTGATCTGATAATCCGTACCGAACGCGACATCGGTTCCGACTTCTGTGCCAATGTCATGCGGTTGTTTAAGGCCACGCTGCATGAGGAAGGTTATGCCGGTACCGTAAAGATTAACGTTAAAGAAAAGTTTATCAAAATATGCGATGATAGTGCCGAAAGCCAAACTTTAGCAGACGGAATTTATATATGAGCAAGACGGAAAACAGGACCTTTTCTTTCGACCCGCTGGGATATTACGCCATTCTCGGCGTGGCGTATGACGCTTCCGAAACTGAAATCAAGCAGAATTATCGCGAACGCGCCAAGCTTTTGCATCCGGATCGGAATCCGGGCGAAAACGCTCTGGAAAATTTTCAGAAGCTGTCCGTGGCCTATGATGTGCTGAAAGACGAAACTTCACGTCTGATTTACGACCTGATGGCACAGACGCACCCCCGGGAAAGCTTTCCGGATATCAATGCCCTTAAACCGTATAAAAACCGTGCCGGCGAAGAGGACGTTTTTGTCCGGACGCTGAATTTGCGTCTGGTAACCGGAAAAATTATCCGTTTTACCGATGTTGAAAATCAGGAAATCTGCAATTTCGGGGAAGCAAAAGCGGCGGTTTTGCTGGCCTCGGTTTCCAATTGGGCTTTAGGCTGGTGGCATCCGCAGGCTTTTGTCCGCAATATTCGCGCGCTGGTTGGCAATATTCGCGGCATCAATGCCAATCGCCGCGAAAATTTTACGCTGCTGGCTCACAATGCCGTCGCTTATTGGGAAGACGGAAAAAAAGAACAGGCGCTGCTGTCCGCTTTGCAGGCGGGAGCCTATGCCGACGCTGTCCGGAAGAATCTGCTTAACCGGTTTATCGCCATGCTCGGGGTTCGCAGCAGTGTGCGGATTCCGGCCTGGAATTTCGGAATGCTCAAAGGATTGCAGCTGATTATTCCCGGCCTTGCGGTTTTGGCGGTTCTTTTATCGCTGAGCACTAAGGTCATGACCGATTCGGAACTGAGCAAATATTTCTCTCGCAACAACGAAATCAAGTATTTTCAACAGGTACAGTTTCGTACCGGCGGCGAAACGGTTGATGATATGGTTGTCGGCCGGATTATTGATCTTCCCGCCGATCCCGAGGACGTCAATATGCTTTACCATACCACCGGGGAGGTCAGAGCCATGCACGGGCCTTCGGACGATTTCGACGTCTTGGCCGTGCTGAAACCGCGGCAGACGGTTCGTCTGACCGGATACACGCCGGATCAGGTCTGGTATCGCGTCCAGACGGACAACGGAGAAATGGGCTTTGTCCGTTCCGAATTTCTGAAAAAAGGAATTGGCCGTAAAATCCCCGACGGGAGCAAAGTCTATACCGGCCCGGAAATCAAATAGTCCGGACAAGAATAATATCTTATTCACAGTCAAAGCGATATTTTGTCTATTTTGTGTTGACTCATGTCGGCACGGGATTATATTTACAGGAAATAAGCTATTATTGGAGATGAATTTTGGACTCAAAAGTCTTATTTCGGATACCTGTCGGCTGATAAAAAGATTGTTTAACTAAAATAATAAAGCCATGAAGACGAAATTTTATCGTAGCGGTAATCTGATCGCGTCTGTTGATATTGACAGAAACGTATGTTACGCAGCGGCCCGTCACGGCTCGGCTGATGTTTACGGAAGGTATGAACTGGGACGCAGCTATGTTGCTCCGGTTTCTGAGGGAAAGCCTGTCTTCAGCGGATTTTCTGCTGAGGAGATGGAAAAGATTAAAATTGTCAGCAGAGGCGATTTTGATCTTGAAGACGGAAAATATTATACTTTCCGCCTGATAAAAATTGAACTCGGGTTTTGCCGGAAGTTGATTAAAATCAAATTCCGCGTTTTAGAGGAAATTGATTTTGCCTCCCTGAAATAGGAATGTAGAAAAAGCTCTTTGCCTGTGTTTTGTCACATGGCCGGGAGCTTTTTTTGTGCGTGTTGACATGACTCTCAATAAAAATTGACAAAGATTTTATCTATGATAGCTTACAAATAATTGTCTAACAAGTTGTCGGATAAAACATGAAAAATATATTGATAACCGGAGCAAACGGACTGCTGGGATCGGAGTTCAAAGCCAGGCTGACCGATGAGGAGGCCTGGTTCTGCGGACATGCGGATTTGGATATTACCGATTTTGAAGCCGTGCGCCGTTTCTTGAAAGGCCGGAAAATTCGTTACATCATTAACTGCGCGGCCTGCCGTGACGCCGAATATCTCGAGGATCATCCCGAACAGGCCGTCCCGGTCAGCGTAGACGGTCCGCGGAATTTAGCCGTTGCTGCCAAAGAAAACGGCGCGGTTCTGATTCATGTGTCGACCGACTATGTTTTTGACGGCCGAAAATCGTCGCCTTATCTGGAAACCGATGCGGTCAATCCGTTGAATGTTTACGGCGTTGCCAAAGAACAGGGCGAACGAGCCGTGCTTGAAAACGCCGAAACTTGTCTGGTATTGCGGACGGCATGGCTGTTTTCTTCCTTTGGCGAAGACTTTGTTAAGAAAATTCGGGATTTGGCGCTCAAACGGCCGGAACTGAAAGTCATTTTCGATCAGGTCGGCAGCCCCTGCTATGCCGGAGATTTCGCCGAATGTGTTCTTGAGCTTCTGCCGCGGATAAAACCAGGCACTCGGGAAATCTATCATCTGACCAATGAAGGCGTCTGTTCCTGGTATGATTTGGCCTATGCCGCGGTCAAAGGCTTTGGCCTTGACTGCCGCGTTACGCCGATTCACACGGATGAGTTTCCGCAGAAGGCGCTCCGCCCTAAATATTCGGTCCTCGACAAAAGCAAAATCAAAAGAGACTTCGGACTTGCGATTCGTCATTACAGCGAAGGCCTGAGCGATTGTATCCGCAAAATAAAAGGCATCTGAACATGAATTTGAAAAAGATTTTTTCCGCGTTAAAAAAATCCTCGAATGCTTATGCTGTTCCTAACGAATTTCGTCTGACGGATATTCTTGGCGAAGATGATTTGTTGGCCAACCGGAAGCTGACGGCAGCCTCTTACTCGCTGACATGGCAGAATCCGCCGCAAAGCGCTTTAGTCTTTATGGCTTTTCCTTACGGATTGAATGGCGGCGGCCTGCGGACGATTATCACGCAGATGGAATCCATGTCCGCCCGCTGGGGATTGAAAAATTATATTTGCTTTTATCCCCGCTACAAGCAGTCACCTAAAAACTTAAAGCTCCAGGAAACTCTGAAAGAAAACATGCGCCGGGAGTTTCCTTTGCTGAACTTTGAAATTATTCCCTATTCGGATAATTTTGATGATTATCCCGAAGTTGATATCGCGTTGTGCAACTGGTGGTTGACCGCTTTTCCTCTGGCCAAGTTCAGAAAATGTCGGCAGAAATACTATCTTCTTCAGGATTTTGAACCCTGTTTCAGTCAGGCCGGATCAACTTATGCCGTTACGGAAGAAAGCTACAGATTCGGTTTTATCGGTCTGGCCAATTCCTCGGCTTTGGCCGGCCTGTATCGTTCTTACGGGAACCGGGCCGTTTACTGCTACCAGGCCGGCGTCAATCATCGGCTTTATTACCCGCGGCCGGACAAAACATATCGGAAAGACGTTTACAAAATTGTTTTTTACGGGCGGCCGTCAACGCCCCGCAACGATTTTGAACTTCTGGCGGAAATATTTAAGAAGGTAAAGGCGGAACTTGGGAAGCGTGTGGAAATTTATTCCGTCGGCGAAGATTATGAACCGTCACGGTATGCTTTGGACGGCGTCGTTGTCAATTTGGGAGTCTTCAGCGATATGAACCGCTTGGCCGAAATCTATCGTGACGCGGATATCGGCGTCGCTTTCATCAGTACGCCGACTTATACCTACCAGCATCTTGAATACATGGCTTCCGGCCTTGGTCTGATCGCAAACAATCAGCCCGGCGTGTCCGATTTCCTCAAAGACGGAGAAAACGCGGTTCTTTGTCCGGCGTTTCCGTCGCTTGCCGCGGCAAAGATTGTCGAATTGATAAACAATCCCGATAAGCTTGAGAAAATCAGCAAAGCCGGATTGGCGACCGTTCAGGAGTTTACCTGGGAAAAATGTTTTGACGGCATCTGCGATTACATTGCCGTCCCTAAATCCTGATTTGTTCGATTGTTTTTGCCAAACCCGTAGCGTCGTCGGTTTCAACGGCAATGCCGAACAGCGTGCCCGGGCCTTTGGACGGTACCAGTCTGCCGCCCGTATAACGGCGGTTTAGCCGGTTGACCGGTTCCTCAACCTCAAACCCAAGTACCGATTCATAATCGCCGCACATGCCGACATCGGTAATATAGGCGGTGCCTTTGGGCAGAATTCTGGCATCAGCGGTCGGCACATGTGTATGCGTTCCGGCAACGGCGGAAACCCTGCCGTCCAGAAAATAGCCCATCGCCAGTTTTTCGGAAGTCGCTTCGGCATGCATGTCGACCAGAATGGCAGAAACGTTCCTGCCCAGCGTGTAGTTTTTCAAAAGTTTTTCAATCGCCTGTGCCGGACAGTCGACGGCTTCCATAAACAGCCGCCCCAGCAGCTGAACCACCAGAAGCTTTTTGCCGTTCGGAAGCTCGATTTCCGCCGCGCCGCGGCCGGGCAGAGCTTCCGGATAGTTAAGCGGCCGGACGATTTGTTTGCTTTCGTTCAGAAAGGGAATAAGCTCGCGTTGCTGCCAGACGTGATTGCCGGTAACCAGCATGTTGACGCCATTATTTAAAAAATCGCGGCAGATTCCCGGAGTAACGCCGAAACCGTGCGCCGCGTTTTCGACATTGACGACGATAACGTCCGGTTTGTAGTTTTCCCGCAATTTTTCCAGATTGTTCAAGACCGCTTCGCGGCCGGATCTGCCGACCACGTCGCCGCAATAAATGATTTTCACTGACCCGGCTTCCTCAAATATTTAAAACACAAAAACCCCGGTCGGGGATTTCAAAAAATGGAGGGGCCGTCTCAGCCGTATGGGACATTCTTATCGAACCGCTTCTCACAAAGTGGGCACCATATAATTAAACCACGGTTTAGTCAGTGACAGTTCCCTTAATAAAAATGTTGGCTCGGAAGATCTGCGGAAACTACGTACCGGACAGCTCGCCTCCTATGCGAATAGCTTACAATGATTCGATTTGTTTTGCAACAGAATTTATTTCGGTGGCAATCTTATCCAGAGCCTCGGCTGTAACCCTGTCGATTTCAAGGATTCGCTGTCTGTTGTCCGCATTTGGCGTCGCAGCGGCGGGATTTCCTTTGCGCAGTTCGGTCAGTTCGTCGGCCAGCAGCAGGCCGACCATGGCCAGCAGCATATTTTCATTAACCTGACCGCTGGCTTGGGTCAGCATTTTTGCCTTTTCGTCCAGCATGCGGGCCAACTGCAGTATGCGTACTTCCTGTCCGTCTTCGCAGGCGACGGCATATTCGCGGGAATTAATTGTTATCGTTACCTGAGCCATTGTTTTCCAGTATGTTGTCTAGTTTGCCGATGATGCCGTCAATCTGTCCGATGACTTTGGTCGAACTGTCTTTAAGCAGGGCAAGTTTTGTTTCTTTTTTTGCGATTTCTTCTGCCTGCTGTTTCGCTGTCGCGGCGAGCTCTTCCTTTTTTGCCGCAACGGCGGCGCCGAGCGCGGCAAGCGCTTCGGTCAGGGCGGCGATCGCGTCGGCAGTCTTTGTCAATTCGGAATTCTTGGCGTCCATGTTCAAAATTTCTCTTTCTTTTCAAAGATTCTTTAAGTATAGTAACTGCATATTATAGTCTTAAAAAATAATTACAAGCGGCAAACCGAATTATGCAAAAGTTTATTGTCGAGATTACCGAAGAAAATGAAACGCTGATTCAAGATCCTGCGCTCGAATGTTATCTCATAACCTCAAGTCTGGACCGTGGTTTTGCGGCCAGTTTCGCCCGTCGGGCGGCTGCGGCCGGCAAGCTGGTTCTGGCCGGTGGCGGAGATGCGCCGGCGCTGTGCCGTGATTTGGGGCTGGACGGTTTTGTGCTGGACGTTTCCGCATCGGAAAAAATCAAAGCCGATTTTGACCGTGCCGTCAAAACGGCCGGCAAAGACAAGGTTTCCGGACTGATTGTCAGGGGCCGTCGTCATGAGGCGATGCTGGCCGGCGAATGCGAGCCGGACTTCATCATCTTTCAGGCCTGGCGGGACGGTTTGGAAAAAATTCGCGAATTGGTGCAGTGGTATTCCGAGCTTTTTCTGATTCAGTCGGCGGTTTTCTGCCGGGAGGAAGGGGTGGATTTTCGCTCTATTGCCGCCGATATTGTCATTTTAAATGACAGATTCTATAAGATTCTTGTTGCTAAAAAGCAAAGTTTAGATTAACTTGCCCTTAATCATTTTGAAAATTGTAAATACGGAGAAAAAATATGAAACAGTTAGCAGGAGCAATCAGAATTGGCTGGGTAATCGAGTACAAGGGCAAACCCTGGACCGTCGTCAAAGCCATGCACATCAAACCGGGCAAGGGCGGCGCCTTTATGCAGGTCGAGCTGAAGTCGGTTGAAGAGGGAACCAAAACCAACGAACGTTTCAGAACCGAAGACAGCGTCGAAAAGCTGATGGTTGAGGAAAGAGACTGCCAGTTTCTGTTTGAAGACCACAACGGTCTGACTTTCATGGAAAGCGAAACTTTTGATCAGTTTACCATGCCTGCCGACATTCTGGGCGATTCCCGCCCGTTTATGACCGACGGCATGGCTGTTCACGTCGATTTCATTGAAGGCAAGCCGATTTCGGTCGAATTGCCGTTGCAGGTAACCTGTGAAGTTGTGGAAACCGAACCGGTCGTCAAAGGCCAGACGGCGGCTTCTTCCTACAAGCCTGCCATTTTGGACAACGGTGTCCGCTGCATGGTTCCGCCGTTTATCAACACCGGTGACAAAATCGTTGTCGGCACTGCCGAAGCCACCTATGTAGAGAGAGCAAAATAGCATGTCTTACCTTTCCCCTTTCATGACCCTGCTGATTAATGCCGTCAAAAAGGCGGCCAGCCCGCTCAATCGGGATTTCAGCGAGATTGAACGGCTTCAGTCTTCGGTCAAAAGCTACAAGGATTTTGTCGTTTCGGCTTACGGAAAAGTAGACCGTGCCCTGCGTACCGAACTGGGACGCATTAAGCCCGATTTTCCGATTGCCGTTGACGGACAGCCCAAGCCGAAAGGCTCATGTTTTGTTGTTGCGCCGATTGACGGCTTGAACAATTTTGCCCACGGCATTCCGCAGTTTGCCATTTCGGTCGCCGTTTTCGAAAACGGCGCCGTTACCGCCGCAATCGTTTACAACCCGGCTTCGGATGAACTGTTTTTTGCCGAGAAAGGCAAAGGCGCCTATAAGGAAGGTTTCCGCAATCACGAAAGGCTGCGCGTTTCTGCCCGCCGGGAACTTTCGGAAGCGCTTATTTCGACTTTGGTCAGTTACAAATCTGACGTTGCGGAATATATTAAGCTCCATGACTCCGTTGTCAGAGCCGTTGACAATGTCCGGGTTCTGGGCGCCGTGTCTTTGGATTTGGCTTGTGTTGCCGCCGGCAGGCTTGATGCAACCGTCAGCCTTGGCAACAAGTTTTCGGAAATTGCCGCCGGTCTGCTTCTGGTTAAGGAAGCCGGCGGATACGTGTTGGATATGAATCAGAAGGATATCCGCACCGAGAACCTCAGTCTGGTGCTCGAAAGCGGCAATCTGATTGCCACCAATGCCGAACTGTCCAAAAAGGTCTATGAGTTGGTACACAAATAATTTTGATATGGGGAAGAGCAATGCGTAAGATTATGGTTCTGGCTTTATGCGGCTTGTTCTGCGGCTGGTCCGCGGAAAAAGCCTGCGCAGCCGATGATGTTTATGTCGACCTTTCGGTATTAAACGAAATCGGAGGCGGCAGCGTCCCTTCGGCTTACGGCCGTCCTGAACCTCTCTTTCCCGTAATCAGAAACACGCCGCAATTCCCCGTGGTTAAGAAAAGTGCGCCCAAAGCGCCCAAAGCCGAGACGCCGGCTCGAAAAAACAAACAGAAACTGAAGATTAAGCAGGTTAAGGTTGTTGAAAAAGAGGAAAAGATAGCCATTCCCGCCAAACCGGCCGACATTCAGCCCGTTCGGGAAAAGACAAATCCCGCCGTTGAAAACAAACCGGCCGTCGCCGAACCGGCCAAAGATACGCCGGTCGGAAACAAAACCGTAAAGAACGAAGCTAAGGAAAAGGCTGCGGCTCCTGCCGTAGAACTGACGTCCGCGCCGGCCAGGCGTGAGTTTGTCGCCGACGTTCCCTCTGCCGGCAAAGCGCCTTTCAAAACCGAAGAGCCTGCGCCGGACGAAAAGGTTTCTCCCGCGCCGGTTGTTCCCGTAAAGGCCGAATCTGATGAAAATCAGCCCGTCGGCGAAGTGCCGGCTGCTGCCGAAAAAAAGGCTGAACCTCTGGTGCCGGTAAGCGGTGCGTTTGCAGCCAAGCCTGTGGCCGAT
>ENA-OZHM01000175-OZHM01000175.1-human-gut-metagenome-genome-assembly--contig:-NODE-175-length-27135-cov-8.286115_pt1 | contig 27135 bp, 18 predicted proteins | sample MGYA00244047_ERZ653688 | MGnify/ENA primary metagenome ERZ653688 (study PRJEB26926, sample SAMN06165194) | human gut metagenome | biome: ENVO:00009003; feature: ENVO:2100002; material: ENVO:00002003... | reverse complement strand
GACTCTGCGCCGTTCTTCATCAGGGCGTCTGTGTCCGTTCTGGACTCTGCGCTGTTCTTCAGCAGGGCGTCTGTGTCCGTTCTGGACTCTGCGCTGTTCTTCAGCAGAGCGTCTGTGTCCGTTCTGGACTCTGCGCTGTTCTTCAGCAGAGCGTCTGTGTCTATCCTGGGTTCTGCGAGATTCTTCGTCGGGACGTCTGCGTTTATCCTGAGCTGTGCGCTGCCCGTTGTCAGTCTTGCTCCGCCTCTGCCCACCATCCGACGGTCTCCGACCTTCCTGCATCCTGCTGTTTTTTCTGCCCGACATCTGTGATGACCGAGATTGAGATGGCTGTGATGGCGGAACTCGTCTCTTGTCCACCGGAACACGCACACGTCCGTCAAGGCGCCTTCCAGTCTCGACATCAACCTTACCGCTCTGTCTCCTCGCATCCGCCACATCGACATTTCTGCTTTTCCTGATCTGTTCGTCCGCGGAGCGCTCTCTCTGGGCAGGCCTGTTCTCGGTCAGATCACTTCGCGACGATCTTCTTGCAGGTGCCATCTTCACATCTCCAGGTCTTTTGTTCCTTCTCAGTGCGCTGTCATCTCTCATCACACCGCGCTGAGCCGCAACATCAACACTGTAATCATTCAGGCTACGACCGCGGCCATTTCTGTCAGATGTTCTCGTCTCCGGCCTGTTCGCCCCGCCTTTGGATCCGGAATATCTTCTGTTGTTTCCGGTATTTTTACCGGTTCTATTATTGTATGTTCTATTGTCTTCACTCATCAATATCTTCCTTTTCAGGATCTGTCGTTTATCAGTTTATGAGTTATCAGTTTATGGAATGTCTCTGACATCTGTACCCACTGTTCTTCCCCGCGCGACAGACATGACTATCCCTATCTCTATGAGAATAAAAATGATCGAACTTCCGCCATAACTTATAAAAGGCATAGGAACTCCCGTAGGCGGTATCGTATTTGTGACAACACCCATATTTATCAGAAGCTGGACGGCCACATGTGTCATCACTCCACAGGAAACCAGACTTCCGAACCGGTCATCCGCATTCATTGCTATCAGCGCCAGTCTGTACAAAAATACTATAAAAAGTACTATAAGAGCGATTGCTCCCACCATTCCCAGCTCCTCACACACAACTGAAAAGATCATGTCATTGTGTGATTCTGGAATAAAGCCCATCTTCTGCACGCTCTTGCCATAGCCCACGCCAAAAAGTCCGCCTGAACCTACTGCGTACAGCGATTGGACAGTCTGATATCCGTCGGCATACTGTTCCGGATCCAGCCAGATCCTCACGCGATCAGCCCTGTATCCAGCAAATAATATAAACAGTACACACCCAACTATACCACATATCCCTATAACAACAAAATGCTTTATGCCCGGGCTTGCCACAAATAATATGGCAAACATGATTACGAAGCATATTATCGCTGTGCTGAGATTTTCTACTCCTATCAGGATTATTGTTATTACCGGAAACACCATAACCTTTATCAGGCATCCGGCCCGGCACAGATCCCGGCTTTTTACTGCCGCCTGTGCCGCCGTATACACCGTTATCGCCAGCTTTGCATATTCCGATGGCTGAAATCCTATCGGCCCAATATATATCCATCTGGAGGAGCCGTGGCTTGCCGTTCCAATCACAAGCACAAGTATCTGCAATAGCAATGACGATATGAGTATCAGTTTAGAATACCTGAAGAAAAATGTATGATCCATCCCGGATACACCACGCATCAGCAATACCGCTGTAAGCATGTATACCGTCTGTCTCTTGAAGAAGTATATATCGTCACCGTACAGATCCATCGCTCTGTAACTGCTGGTGCTGTATATCATGGCTAACCCGAATATCAGAATAGCAGACAGGCATATCAACATAGGCAAATCAACATATCCATCCCAGGATCTCCTCCCGTGCTTTCGTGCCTTAGTCAACCTATCTTCTGAAACTACAGGTTCACCACGCAATCATATCACTCCTTATAGCTTCTTACATAATCCTTGAACTTAGTTCCACGCTCCTCATAGTTCTTGAACTGTCCCCAGCTTGCACATGCAGGCGAGAGAAGCACCGCATCACCATCAACTGCATTTTCATGGCAGTACGCCACTGCTTCCTGAAGGTTCTCCTCAAACACTATAGAATTGAAACCATGTCTCTTTGCACAGTCTGCTATCTTCTGTGCTGTCTGTCCTATAAGTACGAGACACTTCACCTTTCCACCAAATGCCTCTATCCACTCATCATACTCTGAACCCTTATCATATCCGCCACCGATTAGATATGTAGGTGATACCATAGCCTGAATACCCTTGATGGCCGCGTCAGGGTTCGTTCCCTTTGAATCATTATAATATGCAACACCGTTTATAGTATCAACATACTCTATTCTATGCTCAACTGCCTTAAATGATGTTGCCACATTTCTTATGACATCAACTGGTACTCCCATGTAGTATGAGATTCCAACCGCTGCAAGCACATTCTCAACATTATGTGCTCCGAGAAGCTTAAGATCACTGAGTGCAAGCACATTTATCTTCTTGTCTCCGTCCTCAAGCACTATATTTCCATCCTCAACATACACACCACCAGCAGGCTTTTCCAGTCTGCTGAAATATACGACACGGACGTGGGATTTTGCTTTCTCACCCATGGCTCTTGTATGCTCGTCATCATAGTTGAGAACTGTCACATCATCCATGGTCTGGTTCTTGGTTATTGAGAATTTTACATTGCCGTAATTCTCAAATGTATAATGTCTGTTCAGATGGTCCGGTGTGAGATTCAGAATGGCACTCACATTCGGATGGAAATTTATGACTGTCTCAAGCTGGAAGCTGCTTATCTCTGCTACTGTGTCAGAATCCTCATTTGTTGTATCACACAGTTCAGTGTAAGGGATTCCTATGTTTCCAACAACTATCGTGCTGGCATTGTATGCCTTTACTATCTCGCCCACAAGAGCTGTCGTTGTTGTCTTGCCATTTGTTCCGGTTATTGCTGCTATCTTGCCCTTGCCATAATGATATGCAAGTTCTATCTCACTCCAGATAGGTATTCCAGCATTTCTGACTATGTCTGTGAACGGAGCGTCAACCGGTATTCCAGGGCTTATGACCATGAGCTGTGATGCCGAAAGTGCTTCCTCGCTAAGTTCACCCAGAACAACATTTACAAGCTCCGAATTATCCACTGACTCCTTTATCTTATCTATATCTCTGTCCTTGTTCTCATCAAACAGATATACCGAAACTCCATGCTTTACCAGAAGCTTCGTTGCGCTGATACCACTTTTTCCTGTTCCTGCTACTATCGCTGTCTTTATCTCCATAATCCTCACCATGGCGTAATCTACGCCACTTTCTCCTTTCTATGGCTATATAGAACTATATATGACTATATTAAAGCTATCTAAATCCATTAAAGTGCCAGAAGTCCCACAACGCAGAGTACTGCTGTCACGATAGAGAATATGGCAACAACCTTTGACTCCGGCCATCCGCCGAGCTCAAAATGATGGTGTATTGGTGCCATTCTAAACACTCTCTTTCCTGTAAGCTTAAATGATACAACCTGTATTATAACTGACAATACCTCAAGGAAGTATATAAATGCTATAATCACTATGAATATCGGCATCTTGAGCATGTAAGCTGTAGAAGCAACAAATCCTCCAAGTGCCAGTGAACCTGTATCACCCATGAACACCTTTGCCGGATATACATTGTATACCAAAAATCCGAGAAGACTTCCAACTGCAGCACATGACACAGGTGCAACACCTGAACCTGTTCCGACTGCAACAACCGCAAAGAATGTCGCAATGAGAACTGTGACTGACGAAGCAAGACCGTCAAGTCCATCAGTAAAGTTTGCACCGTTTACAGTTCCAAGCACTATAAAGAATAACAGTACAACATAAAGTACACTGTTAAGCTGAATTGTCTTGCCCACAAATGGTATTATAAGTTCATTGTTGATCGTTGAATACTTCTCTACATAATATGCAAATACACCTGTTACTACTATCTGTCCCAGCATCTTCTGCCATGCACGGAGACCCATGGATCTCTTCATTACAACCTTGATATAATCATCTATAAATCCTATCAGTCCAAATCCCAGAGTTACAAAAAGAACTGGAAGAACATCAGGATAATCTTTCATATATATAAGAGTTGTGATCGTAAATGAAAGCAGTATGATAAGTCCACCCATTGTAGGTGTACCTGCTTTTTTTAGATGTGCCTGCGGACCATCATCCCTGACAAACTGTCCAAACTTCAGTTTCTTCAAAAATGGAATCACTATTGGACATAACACTACGCTGATGCAGAACGCGATCACTACCGGTAAAATAATCTTTAAATCTAAATTCATTTTGTACTCCTTACCTGTCCACACATCATGGACTATGTATTTCTTTTACTGTTTTCAGACTGTCATAAATTTAATACTCATTTGATACTTTGTCAATTCCCAAATAGGGAAGAATGTTCAAAAATATATCCCTCACCACCGGAGCAGCAATGGTCCCACCGTAATAAGTTCCCTCCGGCTCGTCTATCAGTACGGCTGCCATAACAACCGGATTATCAGCCGGAGCAAATCCTATAAATGATGAAATATATCTTCCTGTACCTCTCGGCAGTTTCTCACTTGTAGCAGTCTTACCACCTATCCTGTAGCCCTCTATGGCACATTTCGAACCGCCGCCTTCTGCAACCACTTTCTCGAGCATTTCCCGCATCTGAAGCGAAGTGTTCTCACTTATAACCTGTTTTTTCTCTTCAAATCCCAACACACTTGTCTCCCCTGTCTCGCTATCCATCACCTTCTGTCCTATGTGCGGAGTTATGCTGTAACCGCCATTTATGACTGAAGCCACAGCGGACATAAACTGTATAGGCGTCACCTGAAACGACTGTCCAAACGACATCGTTGCAAGCTCCACCGGTCCAACATTTTCCTTTTTATGCATTATGGAATTTGCCTCACCCGGAAGATCTATACCACACCTATCAAAGAGTCCAAGCTTGTGATAGTACTCGTACAGACCATCCACTCCTGTCCTCTCCCCTATATCCATAAATGCAGGATTACAGGAATTCATGAGAGCCTGTTCAAGAGTCTGGCTTCCATGCCCTGTTGTCTTGCTGCATCTTATCCGTCGATCCTCAACTATCCTGTATCCGGGGCAGTAAAACGAATTGCTCTTATCCACAGCCCCAGTCTCAAGAGCCGCCGTGAGAGTGATCATCTTTGCCGTGGATCCCGGTTCATATGTATCACTTATAAGATAATTTCTCCACATATTATTGAGCTTATCCATCTGACTCATGACAGTATGTATATTGCCCGAAGCTTGATCATTTGCCTCCTCTTTTCGTGCATCTGTGTCTTTTTCTATGCCATTCTCTATGCTCTCCGCTGACTTTTTACCGTCATTTATCAGCTCAAATGGTTTGTTGAGATTGTATTCTGGCGCATCGACCATGGCATATATCTCACCATTTTGTGGATTCATGACCAGCACGCACACCCTGTTCGCATTCTTTTCAGTCATGACTTTGTATGCCGCCTGGGTTGCATACTTCTGTATATTAATATCTATCGTTGTCACAAGGTCATCGCCTGGAATCGGATCATTCCTCGTCTCCGCGTATTCCGCAAGTTCTATTCCCCGCGCATCCGTAACGGCATTTATACTTCCGGGAACTCCGGTTAGCACGCTGTCGTAAGACACCTCAAGTCCGAGTATTCCCTGATTATCCGCGCCGGTGAATCCGAGCATCTTGGATGCCAGTTCATCATACGGATAATTTCTCTTGTAATCCTCATCCACCTTGATCCCCGGCAGTGCCGCAGCTCTTATCATGTCACCTGTCTCCTCACTGACATTTACCGCTATGATCTCCCTGGACGATACCTTTGTCACCTTTTTCCTGATCTCCTCCGGAGATTTATCCAGATACTTCTCCAGCAGATCTATGACCGCCTCCTCATCTTCTATCTGGCTATGTATGACGGACACCGAACATACTGCCCTGTTGTCCGCAAGTATATTCCCATTTCTGTCGTATATCCTGCCTCGGGGTGCTTTTATACTTCTCTCACGCTCGTGAAGATTATCCGCCCGCTCACTATAGTATTTAGCCTTTAAGACCATTATGTATGCCAGTCTACCGATTATAACCGTAGCAGCTATGCACACCATAACAAATATATATTTTATCCTCCGTCTGTTGTAGCTATATACTTTCACTCGATCGTCCTGCATTTTTTTACTATAGTATTACTGTTATCTCTGTTCTATTCCTCAAACCACAAAAACAGCCCATGGATACGTTTATATCTTATATCCATGGGCTGTTTAATATATATTTGATAAGATCATTCTCCATCTGAATAATCCGCCACACCACCGGTATCTTCATCATATGTCGTGGTATCATCTGTATAGCTATCATCTGAATACGAGTCATCCGCGCTGTAATCCGGTGTATCATCTGTGTAGGAGTCACCTTCCGATGAATCATCCGTATATGCGCCATCACCTGACGAATCGTCAATATAACCGTCATCCGTGTAAGATGAATCTCCATCCGATGTATCGTCAGTGTATGAATCATCCGTTCCGTCATCTACCACTGCATCATCTGATGATATATCTGTCTCTGTATCGCCCTCTGTAACTGTCTCATCATCTGCAGAAACAGCCTCATCTGTTCCGTCATAAGATACGTCATCAGAGTTTGTTGCATATACATTGAGATATGGGAGGAGATCCTCCATAACCTGACTAAAAAGCTTTGCACCGGCTCCCGATCCTTCCTGGTCCTCAACATTAGGCTCATCGACAACTACATAGAGCATGATCTGAGGATCTTCAACCGGGGTAAATCCTATAAATGAAAGAACATAGTTTCCATTTCCTCTAGGCAGCTTCTCCGCTGTACCAGTCTTACCTCCAATGGTATATCCTTCTACACCTGCGGCGTATCCAGTTCCCTCTTCAACTACCGCCTGAAGGTATGTTCTGAGATAATCGGAGACACCTTTTGATATCGTTTTTCTCACCAATACTGGTTCAATATCCTGTACAACATTTCCATCATCATCCAGAAGCCGCTTTACCACATGTGGCACATAATAATTTCCACCGTTGATTACTGAGCAGAAACCTGCTGCCATCTGTATCATGGATGTTGTAACACCCTGTCCAAATGAGGATGTCGCAAGCTCCATAGGGTGAAGATATTTTGCACTGTACTTGATTCCTGTGGTCTCTCCCTGGAGATCTATTCCGGTCTTAGAGCCTATGTTGAATATCTCCTGGTACTTGTCAAACGTCTCCGGTCCCTCCTTCTCGGCTATCTGCATAAGCGCATCATTGCATGATACAGCAAGCGCTCTTTTTACATCCACTGTTCCATGTCCGGCCCTGTAACTACAGTATACCGGAGACTCCCCTTCAACCGGAGTCTGTGAACCATCGCAGTAAAATTCATCGCCATCTGATATAACACCATCCTCCATAGCTCCTGCTATGGTAAATGCCTTGTATGTTGAACCAGGTTCGAGTGCATCACTTATACAATAATTCTGCCAGAGATAATTCAGAGCCTCCGTCTTCTGTTCTTTTGTGAAATGGCTTACCGTGTCCTTAAATTCCTCGTCTGTCATGGCCGAGAAGTCATAATCGACCTCCTCCGTCTTAACATTTTTCTTCTCCTCGGTTGTCTGATTTTCCGAAGATGATTCATCATCATCCTCCGTACTGCTTTCAGTGGTGCTCTCTGTAGATTTTTCCTCAGACTTCTCTGCCTTCTTCTTGTTATCTGACCCCTCAAGATATACCCCTTCTGTAGATTTCTCCGTGGACTTCTCTACCGATATAAGACTGTCTGCAGTCTCATCGGCTCCATCCACCTCCACCTCCTGGGTAATCGGAACTATCTTATCCTTCAGCGCCTGCAGATTTGAAGCGTCATTTGGATCGTACACACGTGAGCTTGCCATTCCCAGCACTTCTCCGTTGTTTGGATCCATGGCAATGATTCCTATCTGCTTCGCTCCAGTATTCTGCATATACTCAGATATATTATCCTCTATTATCTTCTGGATATTCATATCCAGAGTAGATACTATTGTCTCTCCGTTCTGCGCAGGCACGGTCTCTGATGCCATACCGTCAGTTCCGGACATGTAGCTATATGATTTTCCATCAACTCCGTTCAGTTCATCGTTGTAATATCCCTCGATGCCATACTGACCCACATTTCCGTCAACTGTGTAACCGAGAACATGACATGCCAAAGTTCCATTTGGATAATTTCTCTTGTATTTCGTTTCAAAATAAACTCCAACAACATTATCTCCCTCATCCGTCTTACAGTAATTTTCAAATTCTCTTACTTTGTCGTACGAAAGATCCTGAACTATATTCTGATAATACCCATAATCTCCTTCAATTGCCAGTTTCTCATCAAGTTTTTCTTCAGATATATCAAAGAACTTAAGTATGGCTGCCCTTGTCGCTGTCAGGTATTCATCTTTCAGTCTTATGTTATTAGGTTCTATTATCAGACTGTATGTCTTCTCACTGTTTGCCAGGACATTGCCGTTTCTGTCCAGGATCTCGCCCCTCTCGTAGGGTATAGTTGATGATTCATAATTCTCCTGCAGAACAACCGCCTCAGAATACTCTTTTCCATTTTTTATATTTATCTGGAGTACTCGTATTATAAATATCACCATGGCTATAATCAACACTATTACAGCCCAGCTGCTTTTCTTTCTCATTCCTTCCAAAAATGATTTTGACCTAGCTGACATCTGTACTTACCACCTCTTCCTCAAAAAATTATCCCTGAGGTTTACTTAGCCTCAGGGACATCCTTGTACTGTATTACATAATCATCACTATTCTGGGAATAGTATAAAGTTTGTCCCGGCTGTGAATATACCATACCGAGCTTCTGTGTTGCAATATCATATATATTATTCAAGTCAACCATCGAATCCAAACCTGCGCTATATCCCGTGTTCTCATCAAGCTGTGTCGCCACCTGCTCCTTGAGATCCGCCACCGTGTTCTTGGCAACTCTCACGTCCGAAATTAGCTTCAGCAGATAACAGCAAAGTGCAACCGCAATCACTATCGCTACCACCATTCCCGCTGTGTATCTGATCTGCGCATTTGTAACAGCTTTCTTCTCAGCTTTTCTCGCTGCTATATTTCTTCTGTTTTCTTCTGTCAGATGGGATGTCTTCTGGTGCTTTCTCCGTGGCTGTGGAACCATTGCCGGAGCTGCCGAACCACTCATATATCTCTCGCCCTCTGCCCTGTGTCTTGCTCTGTTTGCTTCATTCAATTGTCTCGCAGAACTACCTTCTGTGTAGCGTCTTCTATCTGCCATTATATATCGCCTCTTTCATTTATATATCAAACAGCCTCAAACACCCTGAGTTTTGAGCTCTTTGATCTTGAATTCTCTATAAGCTCCCTCTCCCCCGGTATGATAGGTTTTCTCGTTATAACCCTGCCGCGGGACTTTCTTCCGCATGTGCACACTGGGAAATTTGGCGGACATATGCATGGATTCTCATTCTTTCTGAATGCAGTCTTCACTATTCTGTCCTCCAGGGAGTGAAATGTGATGATACACAGCCTTCCTCCAGGATTCAGACTAGCTATCATTCCATCTATCGAATCACGGAGCACATCAAGCTCCCTGTTGAGTTCGATCCTTATAGCCTGAAATGTCTGTTTTGAAGGATGCCCCTGTCCATTCCTCGCCTTTGCCGGAATTGATCCGCGGATTATGTCATTAAGCTCCTCCGTCGTATCTATCTCTTTATCCTGACGGTACTTACATATGTGGTACGCAATGCTCTTTGCATACCGCTCCTCTCCGTAATCCCTGAGTATCCTGAACAGTTCCGCTTCCGGATACTCATTCACGATATCCTTCGCTGTCTTCGACTGCCTGTTGTCCATCCTCATATCCAGTGGAGCATCAACCCGATATGTGAATCCTCTATCCGCATTATCGAGTTGATATGAAGATACCCCCAGATCAAGGAGTATCCCGTCCACCTTCTGTATGTTCAGTTCATCTAAAATTCTTCTGAAATTCTGATAGTTATCTCGGACTATCGTCACCTTGTCCTTATACGGTTCAAGTCTCTTCGTAGCCGCAGCTATTGCATCCTCATCCTGATCAATGCCTATGAGTTTTCCGCCTTCACCAAGCCTTCTGACAATCTGTTCTGAATGCCCGGCACCTCCCAATGTACCATCCACATAAATGCCATCAGGCTTTATATTCAGATTATCTATGGTCTCTTCAAGTAAGACCGACTTGTGTGCAAATTCCATACTCAACTTCCATTCTTCTCTTAAAAACTAAAATCAAGCTCATCGAGCTTGTCCGCAAGTTCTGCCATACTCTCGTCATCAGTAACGTTCTCTTCGCCTTCCCAGTTAGCTTTGCTCCAGATCTCAGCCTTCTCTCCATTACCTATGATTATTACATCCTTATCAATCTCAGCATACTCCCTCTGTTTTGGGGAAAGAAGTATTCTTCCCTGTCCATCCGGTTCGCACTTGACCGCACCTGAAAGGAAACGTCTCTTAAATGTTCTTGCAGTCCTGTTCGTAATAGGAAGCTTGTTCAGCTTCTCCACGAAGCTTTCCCACTCTTCATTGCTGTATACGTAAAGGCACTTATCAATACCCTTCGTAACCATAAACGACTCGCCAAGTTCTGCTCGGAGCTTAAGAGGCATGATCAGTCTTCCTTTTGCATCAAGCTTATGTTCATATTCACCTGATAAGCATCTGGACATTCAGATCTCCTCCTCTTCTTAGTTCTTTCGCATATTCTCAGCAGCCGGCAGCAAATTGTTGTAGGTATTCCGGGATATACCGTATTTCCCTTATAGATGAAAACTGCTTTCAAAACCACTTTTCACCACCGAGTTTCACAGTTCACCCACTTGTAACCATTATTCTATACTATCAACCCTGAAAATGCAACCCTGTTATACAAAAAAACTGTGCGCAAAAGCATAAAAAAGCCTGTAGATTCAACACTTTTTCATGTTAAATCTACAGGCTTTTTTGTAGTGGGGGCAAATCCCAGTTTTTCTCCACTGTGTGGGGAATCTGCCCTAATATATGTTATTTTCTAATATATATTTGATTATGATCGTTTTACATATGAGCAAAAATCAGCGTCAATTTACTTGTTTTCTCTATTTTTTTCGTGGGCTTTTAGAGTTTCTGTTCCACCAGCCTCCACCGGCTGACTCTCAGCTCCACTGTCCTCCACCGACTGCTCCTTGGCACTATCGGTCTCCACCGATCGGCTCTCAGTTCCACTTGTCTCCACGTGCTGGTCATCCGTTCCACTTATCTCCACTGCAGGCCAGCCATTCTTCGCACACTTTACATAGTTTATAACAAGCAGGATAACCGCCGCTATGAAACAGACAAGTGCAAGCGCCTGGGATACTTTAATTCCTGTGCTGCCTATCATCAGAGAATCACTTCTGAGTCCCTCAATGATGAATCTTCCAAGGCCATAACCTCCCACATATATAAGCGCAAACTCTCCTTTGAATTTCTTGTGCTTTCTATATATAAATAAGAAAACAAGCAGTATCAGGTTCCACAGAGACTCGTACAAGAATGTTGGATGAACCGTTATACAGTCCATGCCATCTATATTCACCACATTGTCAAGCATCTTCTGGGTTATAACACCGGTTCTCTCCAGATAGTCAAGATTTCCTTCTGATCTGTAATAATCAAGTGGGATTGCCATGGCCATCTTGTTGTTCGTATATGCGCCAAATGCCTCCCTGTTGAAGAAATTTCCAAATCTTCCAAGTATCTGTCCGATAAGTATTCCAAACGTGGCAGTATCAGCCATGAGAACAAAATTAACTTTTCTCACTTTACAAAAGATGACCGCCGTGATGATTCCGGCTATGATTCCTCCGTATATGGCAAGACCGCCACCTCGAATGTTGAGCATCGCCTTGATGGTTGCCCCCACATCACCCTTCACAATATATTGGTCAAGCCTGAACAATATATAGTAAAGTCTTGCGCCAAGTATCGCCGGGATTATGAGTATCAGTATGAAATCCAGATATGTCTCAGGATTCTGCCCGGTTCTCTTCGCCTCTTTTGTGACAAGCACATACGCCAGCAGGAAACCTATCATGATGATGATCCCGTAGAATCTTATCTCAAAGCTTCCTATACTGATATGGTCGCCTATATTCTTAAGCGTTATCCCGAGATTTGGGAAAAATATATTTCTAAAATATTCTGATATCTGAGTCATATCATTACATCCTCCTTTATTCCGTATGTAACCACATGACTTCTCTATACATTAAACTTGAAGAGAATCACATCTCCATCCTCAACCACATATTCCTTGCCTTCCTGTCTCACAAGCCCCTTCTCCTTTGCAGCAAGCATGCTTCCGCAGTCCATGAGATCCTTGTAGCTTACAACCTCAGCCTTGATAAATCCTCTCTCAAAGTCTGAGTGGATCTTGCCGGCTGCTCCAGGTGCCTTTGTTCCCTTCTTGATGGTCCAGGCTCTTGACTCAGTCTCTCCGGCTGTCAGATAACTGATAAGACCGAGAAGTGAGTAACTTGCCTTGATAAGCTTGTCAAGACCAGACTCTTTAACTCCGAGATCCTCGAGGAACATCTTCTTCTCCTCATCATCAAGCTCTGCAAGCTCCTGCTCTATCTGTGCACATACTACAAATACCTCTGCATCGAAGTCCTTTGCGTATTCCTTTACCTTCTGTACATTTTCATTCGATGCGCCGTCATCTGCTATGTCATCCTCACCTACATTTGCTGCAAATATAACAGGCTTCCATGTGAGAAGGTTGTACTCCTCTATCCATGCCTGCTCGTCCTCATCTGTGACCTCGATGGTCTTTGCAAGCTTGCCATCCTCAAGATGAGCCTTGATCCTCTGCTGGAAGTCAAGCTCCTTCGCAAGCATCTTGTCGTTTCTCGCGCCTCTGATGGTCTTGGCGATCCTTCTGTCAAGCACCTCTATATCTGAGAAGATCAGCTCCAGATTGATGGTCTCTATATCTCTGATCGGATCTACGGAACCGTCAACATGGATGACATTTGTATCCTCAAAGCATCTTACAACGTGAACGATGGCATCAACCTCTCTGATATTTGCAAGGAACTGGTTGCCAAGTCCTTCACCCTTTGACGCGCCCTTTACAAGACCAGCGATATCTACAAATTCTATAACAGCAGGTGTTGTCTTTGCTGAGTTATACATCTCTGTGAGCTTGTCCAGTCTCTCGTCCGGCACTGCAACGATACCTACGTTTGGATCTATTGTACAGAACGGATAGTTAGCTGATTCCGCTCCTGCCTTTGTAAGTGAATTAAAAAGTGTACTCTTTCCCACGTTTGGGAGTCCTACGATTCCTAATTTCATATCTTAATATACCTGTCTGAAAATCCTTTGTTTTCAAGGGTTTTCACCTTTCTATGTTATTTTACTACACAATTTACTACACAATTTTTAAGGCTTTTTCTATCTTTTCAACTTCCTTTACCTTTTCATCTTCTGTCACATGGACATATAAATTCATGGTAATTCCTACATTAGAATGCCCTAATATAACTTGCAAGGTTTTAGGACGCATATTCGCTTCGATACACCTTGTAGCCATTGTGTGCCTTAATACGTGCATTGAGAAACGAGGAATACCAGCTTTATCACATAGCTTAAATAGTGTGGTATCATACGCGGAATTTTTTGTAGGTTCGCCCTTACGATTCAAAAACACAAACTCTGAAAAATCCATATTGATAACTTTAAGACTTTTCACTTTTTCTTTCTGTGCTTTCAATAGCTGAATTGCTTCTTCTGTCAAAGGCACATCTCTATACCCAGACTTGCTCTTTGGCTCACCTATTCTCCATTCACCTACAGGATGCCGATACTCCATTGATCGTTGAATATGTACTACTTTCTTCTCAAAATCAATGTCTGACCATTTAAGACCAATCATTTCTCCTGTTCTTAATCCAGTCTGTAATACAAATGCAAACTGATTGTAATTGCTACAGTCTTTCGCTACTTCCAAGAACTTCTTCTGTTCTTCTACTGTCAACGCCCTTACTTTCTTTGGTTCTTTACCAATATTGTACTTGACTGCTTTTGTTACTGGGTTCTTTAGTATAACATCGTTCTCAACTGCATCTGAAAACATACAATACAAAGCAATTCTTGTCTGATAGATTGTTGAAGTCCTATAATTATCCTTCATCTGATTCAGAACATTTTGACAGTGCATCGGTTTTACATCTGATAAAATCATACTTCCTATACAGTCTTTAATGTTGTGTTCAAACCTTTCCCTGTAATTCCTGATCGTGTTAGGTCTGATACTATCACCTTTTATATTTTCAAGCCAATACTCAAACCAAGCTGTGACTGTCATATCACCACAAGCATTGATTCCACCATGTTCATCCTCGAACCTAGCGTCTGCGTACCAATTACGGCATTCTTGTAACTTCGGAAAATATCTCTGAACGGATTTTCCTGTACGCTTGCTGACAAATCTAGCTGTGTATAATCCGTCTTTTCGCTGGCATATTCCTACACCAAGCTCTCTTCCTTTTAGATCTTTGCCCGTAAAATCAACTCCTTTCTGCTGTGTAAGCATAAAGAGTTTGATACAGCCTATTATTATATCATAAGTTCTGCAATTTTGAAACCACCAATATTTTTATAATTCAATGCTCTTTGATATATACTGCTCAAACTCTTTTCTCTTTACCAGTTTTTTATTTCCTACATAAAGTACAAAGTTGCACTTCGGTTGTTTTAATAACTCTTCAATTCTGTTAATTCCTATATTTGAATATGCTGCTGCCTCTTTAATTGTCATATTTAATTTTAACCAAAATGGCATTTCTAAAGTTTTTTCATTTGTCATATATTTTTTTACCCCTATATTTATTTGAAACATAAGAAAAGACCAGGCAGATATAAACCTCTTCCTGATCTTTACTATGTATTATTTATCCAATTACCATCTCTTCACGCTCTGAGAGTTATATCCCTTACTGAGACTACCAATGGTATCTTCCTTAAGCATCTTCCTAGCATTACCTGTATTGTTCTTATACACATCAATAAGTGTCTTGGCGAATGTATTAGGATCATTTACTCCATCCATGTGAATACCACCATTAAATGTAACACTCACATCATTATCCACCTTATTATTTACAGGTACACTCGGCATACTAAACGCTGTACCAGTATACATATTTTTATATGCCATAGGATTTTTGGCAAATTCCATCAGAGTTTTAGCCTGTTCAGCAGTGAATATTATATCACTTTGTCCAACAGACTTCAGAACACCCTTGGACACATCATACTGTAACTCTGTACCATTTTCACCAAGATTAGCAATCATATCATAAGGGATACTATCAGAACCCTTTTTGAATCCCTTAATACCAATGGAATGCATTTTCTTCCAGAACGGAGAGGTTTTAGATTCAGAATAGGTATTAAATCCGAGCACTTGAGCAAGTTCTTTCCACTTCGCCGCAGTCATAACTATTTTGCCATAGTTATCATACAGAGTTCTATTCAGAAGCCCATATTGTTCTCTTTTCTTTGTAGCTTTAAGTTTGTTCTGAGAAATAAAAGTCTCAATCTTTTTCTTTTCATATGCAGTAGGAGTTAAATTGCCAGCAGGAATACCTATAAAAGTTGGTTTAGGTTTAGAACCACTGCCAGAAGAACTACCATTAGTTTTTCCACCACTTGAACTACTATTTTGTCCAGCAGTATTATTGTATGTGTCTGTAGTTTTAGCTCTAGCATCATACTCAGCCCACATGTTATTACAGAATGAAAGGATACCATCTAGGACAGTCTTTGTATCATTCAGGACTCCACCATCACCAAGCAATTTGTCAAACTGTTCAGTATAATTGATTTTGCCCATAAGACTCGAAACAGTTTCACTACTTGTTCCCCATTTCTCATCTATACTAGTAATCAGCTTGTTAAACTCATCATCAAGATTTTTAATTATATCTTGAATACTATCATTCAAATCAGTCTGAAAATCAGAGAGCATATCTTTAGTTGAAGAGATAAGCTTGTCATACTGAGTATCCTTGAGATCCTTTTCAGCATCTTTGAGAGAAACATTGAGTTGCTGTATCTTTGCTCTGGACTCCTCTGATGTATCGCCTGAAAGAGCAGTTAACTGCTTACGAAGGTCTGAAAGAGTTTTCGTCTTCTCAGATATGTTATTTGCATAATCATAGGCATCCTTTTCGGAGTCGATTAAATCCTGATATTTGTTGATAAGGTCTGAGATATGATTCTTAAGTGCATCGTAGCCTGACTTCATCAAATCAATCGTATTAAACTTTTCATCTTGTGCAGCTTTTGTTGCATCCTGATAAGACTTAACCAGTTTTTCCTTCTGTTCAATATATCTCTGATTATATGGATCATCGGCTAATTTCTTATTGATGTCGGTAATAGCATTAACATAACTCTGTGCTTGTTCCTGATATGCTTTGTAATTAGCAATATGAAGTCCAGCAACAGCGTCACCTTCCTTAGTCAAACCACCTATATCATCAGAAGTCAAATCTCTACGAGACAACTCATTGATCATAAAGTCATTCGCATCTATAAAATTCTGTATCTTTTGAACGCCTTCATCAATTCTGTCCCATTTAATCTGTTCCATCTGATTCTGATACTCTTGCAGAGATTTAGTGGACTCGTCTATAGAATTAGTTACATCATCAATCTGTGAACGGAGATTATACCATTCAGTACTGTATTTTTGAATATCACCATTTTTGACCGATTTATTGAGCGAATCAATAAGGTCTTTTCGTTTAGATACCAAATTAGAATTAGTTTTTTGCTCATTAGTATACAACCTCTGATACCATACGTCTGATGCGCCATTGCCTTTAGCCTCAAGTATAGACATCTTATTATTTAACTCAGTTGCAGTCTGTTCATATGTATGACGTTTATTATCGTACTCAGTAGCAATATTTGAGAACTTCTGAGATGCAATTTCTGCTCTCTGAGTAATCTGTGTCTGCTTGTCTATCTCAGCTTGTGCCTTTGCCTGATTATATGATTCCAATGTATTATTATAATTGATACATGCATATAAGAAACTAGAAGAGATATATCCTTTAGTTACATATTCAGATAATTTACCAATAATAGAATCAGGGATATCTTTGTTCTGTTTAGCATAACGCTTGGCTGTATCTACACATTTTCTTACTACACTTCGACTCTTGATTGAGAGTGCAGAGAATGATGTTCCTCTAGCAGATTTTGACATAATTTTCTTATATGAAGATACTGCACTAGCATATTTGTTTCTTTCAGAAACATCACGATTGACTATACTTCCGTAACCTGACTTCTGTTTATCAAGATAGCTGTTTTTGTTTTTAGCATATACAGAATTTGATGATTTGCTGTTATACAAATCCATAGCATCGTTAGTAGCATCGTCAAGATTCTTATATTTATCAGCTATGTTATTATATTTCTCTGCGCTGTTAGCACTGTAAGCAGTAATATATTCTTCTCTAGCAGTCTTAAGGTTCTCTATACCAAGATTGTACATGTACAACCGATTATATAAAGTAGGATTATTTTTCGCTACGATAGCAAGTAATGAACCAGGTATTACAACACGCTTTTTAATGTAACCCTTGATGTTGCTTAAGGCTGTATTATATTTCTTACTGCCTTTTTTAGCTGTATTTATACCATAATTAGCACTTCCTGCAAGTTTATTAACATTCTTAGTAGCTGATCTTGTAGCTGTTGAATATGCCTTATTCTTTGCATTTAAAACCATGTTGTTGTAGTTCAGTGCAGAGTTCTTAGCCGTAGATGTATTTTGCACACCACCTGTAGCAATGGTCTGCTTTGTCTCAACCATAGATATTGTAGCATCTCTCTGAGCATCAGATACCTTCTTGAGATCTTCAGCGTATGTCCTGAGAGAGTCATGAAGTGTCTGCATAGCAGTAGTGCAGTCTTTCGCCTTATCTATCCAATCTTTATAAGTCGATATAACTGTCTGAATATCTGAACTATACTGTGAAATATTGATTGAACCATCAGCGACACGAGACTTAATTTCTTTAGCAAGTGAACTACTTATCGCACCAAGGCTGACCGCCTTATTAAGATAGTTTTGTGCATGTGAACTATATTCTTTTCTGCCTTCATATGTGTTATATAGTTTGTCATATGTGCCACTTATTGCAGACATATAATTAGCCGTAGCAGAAGAGAACTTCTTGTCATTTAGCTTTGATTCAGCTTTGGATATATTGGAGTCAATTTTCTTTTGGAGTCTATCTAAGCGAACTTCTATCCAATCAAAGAACTGAGATGCATAATCGGAGAGATAGTCGAATGGGGTTTTTTTGGTAGATGATGAACTGCCTGTACCTGATGTACCTGTTCCAGTTGCACCACCTGAAGGAGCGACAATCACATTTGCATGAGAACCACCATTTATAAGAGCATCAACTTTGGCTTGTGCATTCTTCATTGCAATCTCTGCATCTCTGGATGGCATACCATGCGTTGCAGCCTTTTTAATATCTGCAAGATAATTGAGAGCCTTACCTAATTCTGTACTTGCACCAGCAAGATCAGCAAGATTCTTTATATCGCCAGATGTTGTAATCGTTGTCTTGTTCGCCTGAAATTTCTTCCATGCAAGACCAACCAACGCATCAGCACTGATATTAGCCTGTTGAGCCTCTTGTCCAAGAGATATAATCTCATTTGCAGTGGCATTGGCAAGCAAATCACTGCCATTTGATGCTGTAATTTTCGTGCCATTTAATTCAAGATTTGCAGATACACAATCACGTATTGCCTGTGCTTCGTTCCTATGTATTGAAGCTAGTTTGTCCTCAACAATAGTCCTTGCATTGGTTATTCCCATATCTGTAAGGTTTGATATGTAATAATCTTTGTTTGTATCATTGAGATTGGCTAATGTGTTATTGCTGTTCACATATTCTGTTGCAAGCTTATTAGCCGCCTTTTGACAATCTTCCATACTGGATGTTGAATCACCAAGAAGTGTTGTAAATTCATTCCATGAATCAAGTCCTTTAATTGTTGCATCAAATCCAGCAAAGTCATCAGCAGTTGCCATATTATCAGACATTTTACTGCCTAATGCTTCTGTAATAGATTTAATATTCTTAGACATTGCACTGACTTGAGAATTCTTGTCTGACAGGCTATTGATGTACTTCACTGCATTTTCTGCTGAAATACCTAGTCCATCAAAGTAATTCTCCGCACCATCAATAGCTTTGAATGTATCTATGGTAAGTTCGCCCTTATCAGCAAGATCTTGAAGGTCATCTGCCACACCCTTTGTTGCATCATCTGTTGACGCTTTGAGCTGTTCCCATGCAGATGATAGGGTGGTTGGTATTATATCTATGGAATTTTTATCAGCTTGATTTTGTAGCTGAGTTAATAGATCTACTAACTGTTCCTTTGTATATACCTTCACATTATCAGGAAGTTTAGCGTTAATTAGAAGTGTTCTATCATCGTCACTTAATCCATTGACAAATGAATCCACTGTAGAATTTTTCTTTGCATCTTCTGCACCTGAAGGGTTTAATTTGTACCCTAATCGTTCTTTTAAAGCATTTATATCGTCTTGATACTGCTGTAATTCTTCATCAGAAATCGTACCCAATTTCACTCTTATCTCTATCGGAGCAGAACCACTTATCTGATTATATACATCTTGAAATACATCGCCAGCGTTTGATATTCCTTCTGCTGAATCTTCGGCTGTTTGTTTCGCAGTCAACAGATTCTTCTCAGCATCCTCAACACCAGTACCATCTTCAAGTGCTTGATTATATTTGTCTACTGCATCAGTAAGATCACTGTATGCTTTTCTGGTGTTATCATCTTTGAGTATTTCTGCCTCTGTATAGTTCTTGATACTCTCTTTTGCTTTGTCTATTTTATCCTGGTCGAATAAATCATCAGAATTTATAGTTTCTGTAATACCATCTTTGAATTTTTCGACTGCTGGATCATCTTTTATTTTTGAAAGGTCTGTATAAAAATCTACAAGCTGATTATATATCTCCTCTCTCGTTCCCTGATTAAATTGAATTCCAAATGTATCACCATCTATCAGATTCAATTTATCATATTTCTTCAATAATTCAGGAATCTTTGAGTTAGCTATATCGCCATCATTCAAATCAGCTTTTCCAGTTCCCCACGGCTTATGTGTTGCACCAAAGCTCACATAGTCTGTTAATTTCTCATTTAGATAATTCTTATCTGATTCAACATTGTTTGCTTGTTTAGCAATATACTCTTCAGCCTTACGCTTAGATATTGTTTCAAGCTTTGAAATCTGTTCATCGTACTTGCCATTAACAAGATCAATACCTTCAGCTTCATTGCCAAATGTCTCTATTAACTTATCCTGAATGTCTTTTAATTGAGATTTAACATCATTGACCTCAGATATTGATAATGTATTATCCTGTAACTTTTTATTGTATTCATCATATTTTGATATAGCATCATCAATAGCTGATTTTTCATCATTCCATGTTTGATTTAATTCTTCAGAAGCCTCTTTCATCTTCTGCTTATGTTCTTCTACGGATGACTTATATTTCTGCCATATCATCATACCAGCAGATACAGCAGTTCCTATCATGCCTATAGGATTTGATTTTATGATTGTCCATAGACCACCTAACGCATTCTTGGCAGATGTTGTTGATGCTGTAAGACCAGTTGTAGACCTTGCAAGCCCCCATGTCTTTAACTGCAATTCAGCCTCTTTTTGTGAAAGTCCGCTTGCCATCAATAACTGCTGTCTTTGCGCCTGAGTCAATGCTTTGGACGACACGACCATTTTCAGTTGACTCTTGGATAGTCCATTTGTGAGAAGTAACAGTTTGTCAAAATTCTTGACTGATACTCTGCTTTTTCCCACAATATCCATAGCATTCTTGAACTTGTTCAGTTCAATATATGCCTCATGTATACCTGTCTTAAAAGTCACAAAGGCTTTTATACCCATAACAGCCGCAAGACCAGATAGTGTACCTTTTAACGCTCCTGTCTTGTCTATGAATTTAACAAGTGCTGTTGTTGCTTCAATGATGCTGCTGTACACTTTGCTCATGTCTGAATCAAGCACCATTGACTCAAACGAAGCTTGAAGAGTATTTGTTTTTGCTTCAAGACTTTCCTTATATGAATTATTGAACTTGTCTATTGCAGTTCCAGCACTGTTTGCTGAAACCTCTGTATATTGTAATGCTTTGGAATAATTATCGAAAAGAGAAATCAATTTATTGTACTGATATGTACCTGCCATTGCAGTAGCCACAGCCCTTTGTGTTACTCCATCAAACGACTTCCACTTGCTACCAACTTCATCAAGGATTTTCTCACTACTTAGAAATTGACCATTTGTATCTCTCATAGATATACCGATTTTGTTTAAAACTTTTTCGGTATCATTTAGACTTTCTCCTGTTTCCTCGTCAACGAATTTACCAGCTTTAATCTGGTTCATACGAGAAAAGACAGATTTAAACATATTTCCGACAGACTCATCACTTGCCTGAGTTACCTCTTTTACTGTACTTATCATACCAATAAGCTTGTCTATGCTCACTCCTGCCATTGAGGCAGCAGACGCAGTTCTTGACATTGACTCAGCCAGACCACCAGCATCTGAAGCGGATTCCATGTCAACCGCTGTTAATTTATCGACTATATCAATAGCCTCAGAAGCACTCTTCTTATAGCCATTAAGAGCAGATGTTAAATATTCACTGGCTTTTGCACTCTCTATCTGTCCAAGTTTAGACAGTATCATTGAATCATATACAAGATCACCAGTCTCTTTTACTGACTTGCCCTGTCTGAGCCATGAATCAGCAGACTGAGCAACTTCTTTTGTTGTTGCACCTATACTCTGAGCTTGAAGATTCAATTGTTTCAAATAATTAGCTGCTGTATCTCTTCCCTGTCCTTGCGCAACTGATAAATCAGTGACCGCCTTATCCATATCGACAATAGCAGTTGTTGCATCACTTGCAGCACCCTTAATAGCTTTTAATGTGGCAAGATATGCCGTTACTGCCAACTTATTACCCGAAAACGTCTCTCCTACAGACCTCTTTAACTTACCAAATACTGTCTGTGTATGAGTGGCTTCGTAAGCTAACTGTTCTAAGTCTCTAGTTGCTTTCTTTGAACCAGAATTAGAAACATCTACATTGACCTTGTATTTCTTTTTTGATAACTGTTCCATCTGCTTTTTGAATTTGGTATCTTCAAGTTGCGCTTGAACTTTTACCCAAAACTCATTTATTGAACCCATTGCACTTCACCTACCCTCTATAATGGTGATCGCAACCAATACCCTGAGTTATCATGTCACTTAGTATATTTGTGATATTGAATGTTTTGTCAATGAGCTGCAATGTTGGATCATCAGCAACGATTCTCTTCAAGTCATCAACTAGAACCTCTGAACATTTCTGCTGGAATCCATTTGTATTAAGAAGGTCAACAACTGCTTTTCTCTGTTCTTCCTCGTCTAGTTCTGCATAATCTTCTACAACAGAGTCTGGTGTAGCCAACTTTTCACTTATAGACACTTTCAAACTCAGTATCGCATCGGCAAGTCTTTCATACTGCTCTATAGTATTATTCAACTGCTCTATGCCCTCGTCTAACTTTTCGATTGTGTCTTTACAAGTGTCATCATCATTCATCAGCTTCAACAAATATTGCATATTGATCAAATTATTGCCTATAATGGCACTCTGTTCATGTTCTTCAAGCCCAGCTATTGCCCTAGCTAGATCTTCCAATGTGTAATTAAATGTCATAAAATTTTTCCTTTCCCAGGAACTCAATGTCCCTGTACAACTTACTTAAATTATCAATTTTGTAATCGTATCTGTCTGAATTGACAGCACGCAAATACAGTGTTGACCATACTACAGCCACCACTTCATAAATTGCCCCATCATACTTGATGAAATCTCCCATGTTTAATTTCATGTAATCACTTCTTTTTTATGGATTTTTTATGTTGAATAACAACCTACGGCATTGAGCCTAGAATAAAAAATAGAAAGTATTATGAATTTGTTAGATACTTTTCCAGCTTAACGAAAAGATGCGGATATAACTCAATTTTACCATTCTTGAAATTTGATAATATAGATGTGCTTATCCCTGTGGTCTTAGAGATATATACCTGCTTTTCTCTCTCAAGCCTATCAATGTAAAGTTCTCTTAATTCCTGCTGTGTCATATATGCCCTCCTTTTTTGCTTAATATTTATTGAAATAACAATATTTCTTACAAAAATAATATGGAAAATGCGGAGACTACCGCTAAAGATTTTTGACATAAATGGACAGACCGTGTTTGATGCAGTCTGTCCACCTATACCAACCATGTTTTGAATATCGCACTCGATACTATTACTTTTCACCTAGTTTGAATCAGCAAAAAGCAATTATGAAGAGACTACTAGACCTACGGTTCTTTCATCTCTTCATAGGCAAATAAACAATTTGCATTATTTTCTAGGTGTTTTTCCTAGTTCTGTGTGACAATTTTGCTCATTTTTGAACATTTTTAAAAACAATTCTGGATTACTGTCATACAACGTCACAAATAAACTATCCTTAATCTTAGGGTTATCAAATGCTTTTCCAATCAACGCACGCATGGTATACTCGTTGATCTTTCTTCCTGATAGCTTTCTCATACATTCATCATAAATATCCTGTTTGTCACTACTGTAATGCTCTGAACCCTTTTCCAGTCCCTTAACTTCTTTATCATAAGTCTCAACTATCTCAATTATACTATTCTGCTGTTTCCTATTAGCCTTGTATCTATCTTCCTTGCTCAATGGTATCAAAAAGTTTCTCAAACTTGTTCCTTTACCCCTAAATGCTTTATATTTGTTCTCTCTGAGATCAATTATGCCCTCATCTATAATCTGATACAGTATATCCATAGGACAATTGAATAACTTTACTTCTTTAGTGTCGATCTCTTTCTTTTTGCTTTTCTTCTTCCTGTCCTTCAATTCTTGTACATCAGCATAGAACTTCGGATATTTTTTCTGTGGATTCATACATTCCAGCTTTTGAATCCTGGATAGTTCTTTACCAACCGCAATGTCAAAATTTCTCTTCGCACTATCAATACTGCACTGCGCAAGCACTGAGCATATTATAAATATGTCTTCCAGTTCTGTACTCTCACAGCCACCATCAAACCAGTAACTTAATGCCAACTGTGCAATGTTACTTGATACACCTGTATCTGACTGAGCATTTGCAATCTTATTGTCCATGACGGCGAATGACACCATACTTTTATCATAATCGCTGTTTGTGCTTTTGGGTATGTCATTTACTATCGTAGGATATTCAAGATACGCTTTTTGAGCCAGTTCTGCCATTTCTGGCTGATTAGTAGCATATATTGTATCGCTGTCAAGGTCTTGTGAATTAAGTCTGTCCTGTACATCTGTACCTATACCATTGATAACTATTATTTCTTTGCCAAGATCAGGGAAATACTTTACCAACTCTTCGGGGTAAACATTTTCAAGACAAACTATATTGTTGGGTGAATTGTGGGGATTCCTGAAACCAGCCAACCTCTCACCTTCAGCGAATCTCTTTGTGTAACACTCTATCCTGTCATCATGTGTACAGAAACACCCTTCATGTAAAAAATCCTGTCCAGTTACCTTCATCAACATGGCAATAGGGTTTCCACAGATGGTTAAATTATCCCCATTTTGGAACAGTTTACCAATGAGTAACCTTTCTCTCTTCAAACTGCTAATCATCTCTCGCCTTTTCTTCTTGAAATACTCCGTATTGATAATATCTTTATTCCAATTGTACAAAGCCACCATCACCTTATTTATACTGTACTTCTCTGTTGATGTAGCCTGTAGATAGTCTATGAATACGCCATCATCAAGCTTCAAATTATTGCAAAAATCAATACTGGTAGAAGCTATCTTCTCCAATATATTTTCATCAGTTGTTAGCAAGGTATTATTCATCTGAAACGATGTTCTCTGCAAATCACCATACTTGCTGCTATGCGCTGTCTTCACTATCTGAAAAGTATAGCCATCATTCTTCATGATCTTTTTATATGCCTTAAAAGCAGCTTGGGGTGTACCTGATTCACTCATGTAATCTGTAAACTTCAACCACTTCAGCGAATTATCAGTGACTATAACCTTTATGTCAGACACCTTCATCTTGCGTCCAAACATATCAACTCCACTGGCAATGTAAGCACTATCATAGTCATCTCTGTAATAATCTTGGAAAAACTGCTGGATGTTACCCTTAAATAAGCAACTCTTGAAAAAATGGCTTCTACAATATATGAAACCATTCATATCAGACGGGAATATTGACGAATCTATCAAACCCATACCATCCCATAGAATGTTAGATATTTCTTTCTCGTCTCTTTTTACAACACACTTGTTATGAATCTTACCATCAGAAAAATCAGTTTCTTTAATTGGGCAATCATTTATATCTATACCATGTTCTAACAGCTCTCTTTTTGTCCTACCTATCAACCGATATTCAGGATAATCTTCTGATATTGTCTTATATGTTGTATACCCCATAGGATTCAAGATTTTCTCAAATGCCTTGAAGTCTCGTACCTTCTTTTTCTGCTGCTCTACACCAACAATACAAGCCTGTTTTCTACATGAAGCCTTTTCATCCTTTAGAACCAATATATTGTTAAGTGGTATATGAATAAAGTCCATTGCCGTAGCAGTTATCAATGGTGCATAAGCTGATAACTCAACGATCTTGGCTCCTTTGCCATCAGGAATTTTATCAATAAGTCCCATAGTAATATACCTTATGACGTTAGTATATAATTCCTCTCTAATGAAGAAACACTCACCTTTTTTAGCCTTACCAGGATTCCTACACAGCATTTTATACGTGATAGTTTTCGTCAGTTCTGGAACTTCCTTCTTGTTCTTATCGAAAGTTACCCATGTAATAGTTGCATTATTCTCATAGAAATACTTTCTTAATTCATTTGCTGATACAGATGGTCTTGAACCGTCACCAGTTGAACCATCCGCATCGACACCATACTCAAACTTCATCAATATAAGATCTAAACTATTGCCTTTCTTATTCAGAGTAACACCATGCTTCAGCAAGTAGGCAGAAAACATACTCCTATTGATAACTGCTGATTTATAGTCTACATATGAATCAACGTACTTCTCTGATATGCTGCTCTTATCTTTTACTAAAAACTTATATCCTTGTGCCACTCTGTAGACACTTGCTGCCTGAACACTTCTTACTTTTATAATCTTTGAATCTGTATATTTTATAAAAAACAACCTCCATCCTATGTTTGTTTATATGTTATTTGTCGTATCTACAATTCGATTCTTGATATTAAATTCAATTCTATCCCATCATAGGTATAAATTATCGTCTAACATCTATCGTTCAAAATAGGTCTGTTTTCGTGCATTTAAAGCCTTTGTATACACCACTTTTAGGCAAGTAGGAAATGCCAATTTCATTGGACATTATTTTTTCTTTTCCATGCTAAAAAGTCGATAATCTCAGCCGGGATAATCCTATTCACCAGCTTAATACTAAACTCCTCAACATCCTCTATTCCAAATATTTCACATTCAGGAATATCCTTTTTATTTATTCCCTCATCTTCTGCTGTAATAGTCATATCTGCAAATGATATACTTGTTACTGTATAAATCTTATCTAGTATCATCAGGTATGATATATCTGTTATGTTCTCTGCCATCATTGTTCTCCGTATCATAGAATTTCATTTCACAAAATATTTTCTAACTACTATGTAATATCTGTCTCTTATACACATCTCCGAGCCCACGAGACCT
>ENA-OZHM01000163-OZHM01000163.1-human-gut-metagenome-genome-assembly--contig:-NODE-163-length-28970-cov-9.787550_pt1 | contig 28970 bp, 19 predicted proteins | sample MGYA00244047_ERZ653688 | MGnify/ENA primary metagenome ERZ653688 (study PRJEB26926, sample SAMN06165194) | human gut metagenome | biome: ENVO:00009003; feature: ENVO:2100002; material: ENVO:00002003... | reverse complement strand
GGGTTCTGCTGCCTTATGCAAGAAATAAAAAATGGAATTGATAGAACCCACCTTATATTTGCATTTACTCCCCTTCAGGGAGATATTTTACCCAAATTATGAATGATAATGCAGTGCCTCGGCCGGAAAACACTTCTTTTACCTTCGACGATGTATGCCTGGCTCCCGGCGAGCAGATAGGTCTGCATGAGCAGGCAACGTGGGAGTTGTCGTATATCATCGTAGGCTCCGGCATGCGGCTGATAGGTGACCGTACTGAACCTTTCGGGAGTGGGGAAGTAGTGATAGTTCCTCCGGAGATACCGCATTGCTGGTATTTCGAGAATGATGTGACAGATGCGCAGGGGCGTATTGCCAATATCACGATAACTTTCGGCCGGGAATTTCTTGACAACTGCTGTGTTGCTTTCCCTGAGCTGCTGGAATGTACGGAGAAGCTGAAACGGAAAAGGGATGCCGTGAAGTTCGGGAAGGAAAAGTCGGCGGCTATTGCTTCCGTCCTCGAGGAGATGCGTCCTTTGGGGAGGGCTGAACGCATCCCGCTGATGATAAAACTGCTGCTTATTCTTGCCGGGAGCGAGGAAGAGAGTGTGGTAGGGCGGTATCAGAAGATGGACCCGGAACGGGAGCGAATGAATAGGATACAAGTCTACGTCGTTTGTAACGCCAAGCGGGATATTACGCTGGATGACGTTGCCCGCCACGTGGGGATGAACCGCACTTCTTTCTGTATCTTTTTCAAGAAAGTCTCGGGGAAGACTTTCGTCACTTATCTCAATGAATACCGCATTGAGCTTGCCTGCCGGCTGCTGAAACAACAAAAGGTATCCGTAGCAGAAATCTGCTATCAGGTGGGATTCAACAATGTTCCTTATTTCAACCGGGTTTTCAAGAAGATGAAGGGCGTTTCGCCGAGTGAATATGTCTTTTTGTAAGGGAAAAGGGGAAGATACGAAAGGTGTGGGCATAAAAAAAGGAGTACCGCTGTACTCCAACCTTTGTTAACCTTAAATCTAATACTATGAAAAACACATTGCAAAGGTACGGACTTTTTGCTTATCTCCAAATAAAGCAAATAAAAAAGGCTGTTTTATAACATGTTTTAGGAAAATACGTCTCTTTGTTAAGGCTTGCTAAGGTTTTGAAGCCTCTACGCAGCTGTTTTCTAAAAAAGAATTATCTTTGTCACATTAAGTTTTGGGCCTTACTTGACGATTTTCTGCTCTCTTGGCTCAAAATCCTGGAAATTAAAAATTAAAGACTTGTATGCACGAAGATATTGTCCTTACCCCGATGATGAAACAGTTCCTCGACTTGAAGGCAAAGCATCCCGATGCTGTCATGCTGTTTCGTTGTGGTGACTTCTATGAAACCTATTCCACCGATGCCGTCGTCGCGTCCGAAATCCTCGGTATTACCTTGACCAAACGTGCCAACGGCAAGGGGAAAACCATCGAAATGGCGGGCTTTCCGCATCATGCACTCGACACCTATCTGCCCAAGCTGATACGTGCCGGCAAGCGCGTGGCCATCTGCGACCAGTTGGAGGACCCGAAGTTGACAAAGAAACTCGTAAAGCGGGGCATCACGGAGCTGGTGACGCCGGGAGTCTCCATCAACGACAATGTGCTGAACTACCGGGAGAACAACTTTCTGGCTGCCGTACACTTCGGCAAGGGTGCCTGCGGTGTGGCTTTCCTGGACATATCTACGGGCGAATTTCTGACGGCGGAAGGCCCTTTCGACTATGTGGACAAGTTGCTGAACAACTTTGCCCCCAAAGAGGTGCTTTTCGAGCGTGGCAAGCGGTTGATGTTCGAAGGGAACTTCGGCAGCAAGTTCTTCACTTTCGAGCTGGACGACTGGGTGTTTACCGAGACTTCCGCCCGCGAGAAGCTGCTGAAGCATTTCGAGGTGAAGAACCTGAAAGGTTTCGGTGTGGAGCATCTCAAGAACGGTATCATCGCTTCGGGAGCTATCCTGCAATACCTCATCATGACGCAGCATACGCAGATAGGGCATGTCACTTCGCTGGCACGCATCGAGGAGGATAAGTACGTCCGTCTGGATAAGTTCACAGTGCGCAGCCTGGAGCTGATGGGGTCGATGAACGACGGCGGTAGCAGTCTGCTGAATGTGATAGACAAGACCATCAGCCCGATGGGTGCCCGCCTGCTGAAACGCTGGCTGGTATTCCCGTTGAAGGACGTGCAGCCGATTAACGAACGGCTGAATGTAGTGGAATACTTCTTCCGCCAGCCCGATTTCAAGGAGTTGATAGAGGAGCAACTGCATTTGATAGGTGACTTGGAGCGCATCATCTCCAAAGTGGCGGTAGGCCGTGTCTCTCCGCGTGAGGTAGTGGCGCTGAAGGTGGCTTTGCAGGCGATAGAACCCATCAAAGCGGCTTGCATGGATGCCGATAATGCCAGCTTGAATCATATAGGCGAGCAGTTGAACATCTGCCAGTCCATCCGCGACCGCATAGACCGGGAGATAGACAATGACCCGCCGTTGCTGATTAATAAGGGCGGTGTCATCAAGTCCGGTGTTAGTGCCGAGTTGGACGAGTTGCGCCAGATAGCCTACTCCGGTAAGGATTATCTGTTGCAGATACAGCAGCGCGAGAGTGAGCTGACGGAGATTCCCAGCTTGAAGATAGGCTACAACAATGTCTTCGGTTATTACATCGAAGTGCGCAACACGCATAAGGACAAAGTGCCGGCAGAGTGGATACGCAAGCAGACCCTTGCCAATGCCGAACGCTACATTACCCAGGAATTGAAGGAGTACGAGGAGAAGATTCTCGGTGCGGAGGACAAGATACTGGTACTGGAAACACAACTCTATGCAGAATTGGTGCAATCATTGAGCGAGTTCATCCCCGCCATTCAAATCAATGCGAACCAGATAGCGCGTCTGGACTGCCTGCTCTCCTTTGCCACGGCAGCGCGCGAGAACAACTATATACGCCCCGTCATTGCCGACGACGATGTGCTGGAAATCTGCCAGGGACGCCACCCGGTGATTGAGAAGCAGCTCCCCATCGGCGAGAAGTATATTGCCAATGATGTGATGCTGGATAGCCAGACGCAGCAGATTATCATCATTACGGGTCCCAACATGGCGGGTAAGTCTGCTTTGCTGAGGCAGACGGCGCTGATTACGCTGCTGGCTCAAATCGGCAGTTTTGTGCCTGCGGAGAGTGCCCATATCGGGTTGGTGGATAAGATATTCACCCGTGTAGGTGCCAGCGATAATATTTCCGTGGGCGAGTCTACCTTTATGGTGGAGATGAACGAGGCGGCGGATATCCTGAACAACCTTTCTCCCCGCAGCCTGGTGCTGTTCGACGAGCTGGGGCGCGGTACTTCTACATATGATGGTATTTCCATCGCCTGGGCGATTGTGGAGCATATACACGAGCATCCCAAGGCAAAAGCCCGAACCTTGTTTGCCACGCACTACCATGAGCTGAATGAGATGGAGAAGAGCTTCAAGCGTATAAAGAACTACAACGTTTCGGTGAAGGAGATAGATAACAAAGTCATCTTCTTGCGCAAATTGGAGCGCGGCGGTAGCGAACACTCTTTCGGTATTCATGTAGCCAAAATGGCAGGTATGCCCAAAAGCATCGTGAAGCGTGCCAACGACATACTGAGACAATTGGAAACGGACAATCGCCAGCAGGGAATCTCCAACAAGCCGATGGCAGAAGTAGGAGAGACGCGCGGCGGCATGCAGCTCAGCTTCTTTCAGCTCGACGACCCGGTGCTGTGCCAGATACGCGATGAGATACTGAATCTGGATGTGAATAATCTGACACCGCTGGAGGCACTGAACAAGCTGAATGATATAAAGAGGATAGTGAAAGGGAAATAACCGGATAGGGGTGTGTCAAAATTCACCACAGATTACACGGATTAACACAGAATGAGCTTAATCTACTGATAATCAAAGATGCTTATCTGTGTAAATCTGTGTAATCGGTGGTGAATACCAGTTTCGACACATCCTCATCCGGATTGTTTCAAAACACGGCTGGTTTCTTATAGTTTGACTTTTCCCTCCAACCGTATATCTTCCGATGAAGCCCCTATCAGCAGCTTCACCGTTCCGGGTTCTACAACGAACATCTGCTTTTCTTCGTTCCAATAGCCGAGCTCCTCCTTGGGAACGGTAAGCGTCACTTCCCGGCTTTCACCAGCCTTGATGGGGATACGCTTGAAGGCGCGCAACTGCTTGGAGGGACGTTCCACTTTGGAGTCCGGATAGCTGGCATAGAGCTGCACAACTTCTTCCCCGTCGCGTCCGCTGGTATTCTTCACTGATACCGTCACGCGGATGTTCTTCTTGTCTTGCTTGACGGATTCAATCTTCTCGTACGTAAAGTCGGAATAGCTCAGACCATAGCCGAAAGGATAGAGCACAGGGCCTTGGTGGTACATATACGTACGTCCGTTGCGGATGTCGTAGTCCATCATGTCGGGCAGGTCGATGATGTCTTTCACCCACGTCTGTACGGTACGTCCGGCTGGATTTACCTTGCCGAAGAGTACGTCGGCCAGTCCGTTGCCCTGCTCCTGGCTGCAGTGGGTGATGTGAACGATGGCAGGCACGTGCTCCTGGCTCCAGTTGATGGTGTAGGGGAAACTGCTGACGAGCACCAGTATGGCATTGGGATTGGCTTTGAGCACCAGCTTCACCAAGTCTTCATCGGGCAGCATCAGCGATTTGCGGTCCACGGCTTCGCGGCCGTCACTGGGGACGGGAGAGAACTTCCAGTCCGCACGTGTGCCGTAAGGATGGTTTCCTACACATACAATGGCGATGTCGGCGGCTGCGGCAGCCTTTTCCGCCTGGCCCATGCGGTTGTCTTCGGCGTGGATGATTTCGGTTCCTTCTTTCACAGCATTGCGTATGCCACTCAGAATCGTTGTTTCGTAAGGCGGGGTACCACTATACCAGTCTTGTACGATTTTGTCCGAATACGGGCCTATAACGGCTATTTTACGCAGCTTTCCGGCATCGAGTGGCAGGAGTTTTTTGTTTTTCAATAACACCACGGACTTGGCGGTGACTTCCCGTGCCAGCCTGCGGGCTTCTGCTGTCATGAAAGGCGGTGTCTCCGTACTGTTCTTTCCGATAGAGAGATAAGGGTTACGGGAGTTGTCCCCGTCCAGCAAGCCGAGCTTGAGGGCGACGAAGATGTTCCCGCGGATAGCCTTGTCGATGTCGACTTCGGTCAGTAATCCCTTTTCCAGAGCTTCCTTGACGTAAGGAACGTATGCGTCGAGAAATTGTCCTGTGGTGGCTTTTACTACGGCAGCGGCACCCTCCGCAAAGCTCGGAAAACTCTTGTGCGCTTCAATCAGCAGTTTCAGGGCACCGCCGTCCGTACAGATGATACCGTTGTTGCCCCACTGCTTGCGGGTAATCTCTTCGAGGCTGGGATGGATGGACATGGGGATGCCGTTCCAACTGTTGTAGGCGGCCATGAAGGCACGGCTGCCTCCCTCGGTGATACCTTTATAGAAAGGATAAGCGTAGTATTCATGGAACAGCCGCGTGTCGAAGTCGGAGGAAGTGCTGTCCCGTCCGTCTTCGTTGCTGTTGGCAAGGAAATGCTTCATCAGAGAGGCGGTTTTCCAGTAGCGGGGATGATTGCCTTGCAGGCCGCGTACGCTGGCGATGGTGAGTTGGGCGGTGAGGAAGGCATCTTCTCCGAAACTCTCCTCGGTACGTCCCCAGCGCGGGTCGCGGGCAAGGTCGGCATTCGGAGCGCGCATCACGAGGGCATGACGCTTGTTACCGGTGGTCTGCATGTAGTAGCGGGCTTCTTCAGCGGCTTGTTCCGCTACTTTCTGCACCAAATCGGTGTCCCATGTGGAGCCCAGACCGTAGGACTGGGGGAATATGGTGGTGGGGCAGTCGGTAGGGACTACTTTCCCGTCTTCCGTTCTTTGGCGTCCGCCCCACATGGCAGGCCCGCCGAGGGTCAGCCCGTGCAGTCCTTCGTAGTGTCCGCAACGGGGAATGTTGAGGCGGGGGACACCGAGGTCGGTGGAAAGAAGGTTTATCTTTTCATCCAATGTTAGGATGGAAAGAAGATGTTCCACGCGCTGTTCGTCGGTGAGCGTGGTATCTTGAAAGGCTTGTGTGTGTTGTGCGCTTGCCTGTAAGCCGAATAGCAGGGGCAAGGCGAGGAACAATAACTTGTTTCGCATGGGGTATTAGGGTTTAATGTGTTTGATATACCGGTTATGGGATTGATATCCGTTGTAACTGTCCGTCCTGCGGCAGGCAGAGCAATCCTTCAGCTTTCTTTTCGTCTGCCAGATACTTCTTCCACGTAATCTTGTCCCATTTCATCTGGTCTGTGCATTGTGCCACGGGGATATGGGGGATGGCCGAACCGTCCTTTACAAGAATGACGATGGGCAGGGTGCCGCACTCGATATGGTTCCATCCCGGAGCATACACCTTTCCGGTCTGGTAGTCTATCCATTTCTGCCGTCCGGGGAGGTAGACATCCCGTCCGCTGCCCTCTTCGAGCATGGGTGCCACGAGGAGGTTGGAGCCGAACATGTACTCGTCCTCTACCAGCCATACACCCGGGTCGTCGGGATACTCCAGCAGTAGGGCGCGGAGCATCGGCCAGCCGTTCTCGGTGCACTCTTTGGATTGTGCGTATACATAGGGCATCAGTTTGTACTTCAGCTCGGCGCAACGGCGGAAATAGTCTGTGAACTCTTTCCCGTAGTACCACGGCTCGGTGGGAGGTGCTCCGTGCACGCGGCTGTGGCTGGTGAGGAAGCCGAAGGGCAGCCAGCGGCGGTAGAGGCTTTCGGGGCTTTGGGTCACGAAGCCGCCTATGTCATTGCTCCAGAAGCAGAATCCGCTCAGTCCGATGGAGAGGCCGCTGCGGATGGTTCCCTCGAAACCGGTTTCGGTGGTGGCGGCATCACCGCCCCAGTGCAGCGGGTAGCGTTGTGAGCCTGCCCATGCAGAGCGTGCCCAGATGATGTTTTCGCCGTGCAGCTTCTTGATGATGTCGGCCACGGTTTTGTTGTAGCGCAGCGGGTAGAGGTTGTGTTCGTACAGTCCGCTACGGCCGTTGGCATAGATGGCATCCAGCGGGGCACCTTCGCCGAAGTCTACTTTGATGGCGCCTACACCCATTTCAATCAGATTGCCGAGTTTTTCCTGATACCACTTCACGGTTTCGGGGTTGGTGAAGTCCAGCACCACGTCCTCGTAGGGGAGCTGCCCCTTACCGTTGCGTACGTACAGACCGCGTTCCACCAGCTCGGGGAAGAACTTGTTTTTCGGAGTGAAGTAGGGGAGTTGCCAGAGGCAGGTGCGGAAGCCTTGTGACCTTAGGTCGGTGAGCATCTGCCGGGGATTGTCGAAGCGGTCGGCGGCAAAGGCGTAGTCGCACTGCCAGTCCACGCCGAACCAACCGGTATCGAAGTGGATGACGTCGCTCGGTATCTTGTTCTCACGCAGTTTCCGGGCTACATCGCGGCCCTCTGCTTCGCTGAAGTAGGTGATGCGGCTCATCCAGGTGCCGAAGCTCCACAAAGGGGGCATTTCGGGCCGTCCTACCAGTGCGGTGTATTCGCTCAGCATCTCCTTCGGCGAACCCAGGAAGATGAAGATGTCCATCGCTTCGTCTGCCATAAAGAGTTTGGTGGCTCCGATGTAGGAGCAGCCGAAGTCGCAGGTCACGGGGGCGGAAGTGTGCATAAACATGCCATAGCCGCGGTTACTGAAAAAGAAGGGGATAGGCTTGTACATATCCGGAGTTTCGGGGCCCTGCGGGTCGGTGACAAAGAGGTTGACCTTTTGTCCGGCCTTGTTCAGTGCGGTGGCGGACTCGCCGCAACCGTAGATTTTCTCGTTCGGTGCAAGGCTGAATACGGGATTGATGCTGCGTGAGTTGTCCGAGCCGCGCTTGATGAAGCTGAATGGAGGTACCTTGACCTGCGTGGAGTCGTTGTCGCTCCAGCAACGGGTCTGTGTCAGCAGGCGTCCGTCGGCGTCTTTCAGTACCAGACGCCAGGGATAGTTCTGGATGAGCAGGCTGCCGTATCGGGAGGTGTACAGCGTACCTTTGTCCGTTTTCTCGGCTTTCCAGAAGGAGCGTCCGTCGGCAGGCTTTCCTATGAGCATGGGGTCATCGGCATCTTCTTTCGGTACGATGGGCGAGGTAAGCATACGGATGCGGAGGGTACGTTCGCTGACCGGTTCGACGGTGAACGTCAGTTGTGGATTGTTGTCGTAGGCCGTCTCCGGGAAGTCCAGCGACTGGAGGGGCTGGTGCAGGTAGGTGTTTGCATTGAATGCCTGGCGGGGCATCAGTTGCTGGCGTTTCCACTGGACAGTCCCCTTGCCGGTGGAGGTGTCGAACGATACCAGGCTGTCGGCAAAGAAATAGGTGTTGCTGAGGTCCAGAAAATCCTGGCTCATGTCTTTCGACTGGGAAAGCAGGTATTGCACGCCGGCATTTGTTTTCAGTTGGGCATGTGCGGGCGGGATGGCAGTTGCTGCTAGCAGCATAAAAGCTGCCCCTTTCATCAGTTGTTTCTCTTTCATGATAAATATATGATTTACGGTTGTTGTTTCGATGCCGTAAAAGTAGAGAAATCTACACAGATGAAAGGGGTAGGTATGTTGCTTATGTAGGGCCTAAATGTTTATTTGGAAGCTTTCTTTCCGTAGAAACACATAAAATACACCCCGATAATGACAAATGGGATGCTGAGCCATTGGCCCATGTTCAGCGACATGCTGTCTTCAAAGTTCACCTGGTTTTCTTTCAGGAACTCGATGAAGAAACGGAAGAGGAAGATTTCCGTCAGGCAGAGGCCGAAGAAGAAACCGCGGTGATAGGGTAGGGAAGCCTCGGCTTGCACGGCGGTTGATTTCCGCTTGGTGGTGCTGAAGTCTGTTTCGAGCTTGGTTTCTTGTTTTTTCTGCCCGCGTTTGTATAGCCAGACCATCCCTAAAAAGAAGATGAAGTAGGCGATGGCTTCGTAGAGCTGTGCCGGATGGCGGGGCAGCATGTCTTCCCGTTCAAAGATGAATGCCCAGGGCATGTCGGTCGGTTTGCCGATGATTTCGGAGTTCATCAGGTTGGCAAGGCGGATGCAGCAGGCGGTGATGGGAGTGGCAACGGCTATCATGTCGAGCACGTCCATGTAGTGCATCTTCGTCTTGCGGCAGTACATCCAGAGGGCGATAATCAGGCCCAGCGTGCCGCCGTGGCTGGCAAGGCCGGTGTAACCCGTCATTTTCCATCCTGCGGCGGTCTGCTTGATGGGGAGAATCATTTCAACGAAGTGGTCTTGGTAGTAGGCCCAGTCGTAAAATATGCAGTGGCCCAGTCGTGCGCCTATCAGTATGCCGAAGAAGCAATAGAAGAAAAGAGGTTCGAATTTCTTTTCGTCTATTTTGCGGTCGCGGTACTGGTGTTGCACGATAAGGTAGGCAAAAGCGAGGCCGATAATCCATAACAAACCGTAGTAGCGGATGGATATGCCGAAGAAGTTGAATAGTTCGGGGTCGGGGTTCCAGTTGATGGTGAGTAGTGATAACATATTTATGAAGAATTAAATTACTGAATTACGGGGTTGTTCGGGACAAAGGTATGAAATTATCTCGTTTGGCAGTTCATCGTGGCAGTTTATTTGAATTTCTCCGCCACCATCCTATACGTCGGCACCTCAATCCCTTGTTCCTCTGCAGCCGTAATCATGTCGAACAACAAGCCTTGTACTTCGCTCTGATGTCCTTTGGCCATATCTTTCTGCATGGAGGCGGTACTTTCAGGGGCGAGTTTGTCTATTACTTTGAGGTTATACTGCACGATGTCTTCCTTGAATTCTATACCCAACTTCCTGCCCAAAGCTGCACTCTCTTGTGACAGTCCGATAAAGGTGTCGCGCACTTTGCCCGGTTTCTGGACTTCGCCCATAGGTACGTCGTAATAGGCTCCGGTGACGGCCATAGCAGAAATGAAGGACCACTTGACGAATGTGTCCCGGTTGATGTCGTCGGAGATTTCGGCTTTGATGCCGCTTTCCTGCAAATCGCGTTGCACGGCTTCCAATGTTTCACGGGAAACAATCGTGCTGCGGTGTGCTCCGTAGACGAGCCGGAAAATCTTTCCCATCTGCGTGATTTCTCCCCGTCCGGATACGAATCCTACGATGTAGATGCAGCCGTCGAGCACCGTGACGCCGGGGACCAACCGCTGGATACGGGGACCGGTTCCGTAAACATTCAGGATGGGGATTACCACTGTACGCTCGTGTGAGGCACGTTTGATGAGTTCCGTAATGGAGTCTACGGAATAACCTTTGACGCAGACAAAGATAACATCCGCTTTGCCTTGGAATTCTTCTGCGGTAAATGCCGCCACTTTCAGAGAATGTTCACCTTTCAAATCGGAGTGCAGTTGCAATCCGTTCCCGCGTATGGCGGCAAGGTGTTCGCCACGTGCAATGCAAGTGACGTCTTTGCCGGATAATGAAAGAAAGGCGGCGATGCTTCCGCCTACGCCGCCGGTACCTGCTATGAGGTATTTCAGATTACTGTTTGCCATTTGTTGTGTATGGTTTATTGAACGTAGTTTTCCTTTTCCATATAGTAAAGCCCTTCGCCCCGGTCACCGTTCTCCATGTCTTCCAGTTCTACTTTGAAAATACGGTAGGGAAGGTCTTTTCTGGGATGCTTGGGCATGTCTACTGTCAATAGATAGGCGTTGCCATATTCGTTGCTGTCGAAATATTCTTTTATTTCCTGCTTCATCAGCACGGGGACTTTCTCGCCGTCTATCCAGACAGTGACTTTCAGTTGCCCGGGGCGGGGAGCCATCTGGCATTCTCTGGCTTCTTTGTTTTGTTCTTGTTGCTCAATGTCACTCAGGTTTTCACCGTGTACCAATGACTCGGGCTTTGTTTCTTTCATCCATTGGTAGGTACGTGTCAAGCTCATGGGACGGACGTATATCTGATAAGTAGGCATGGCTCCGGGGATGCGGAAAGCACGCAGGCCATAAGCTTCCATACGATGATAACGTATGTCGAGTGTAGTGTCGCGGTCGGCGATGAAATCCCAGGCCCAGAACTCCAGGCGGTGTTCAGTCTCGGGCAGCCCGCTTTTCATGGCAATGTGCGCATAGGAGGGCAGATAAATAGAGGCTGCACTTTGATATTTCCCTTTGGGTATACGGGCCGTGTAATGCCCGTCTTTGTCGGTTATGGCTTCTATGATGTCATTGAACTGCGGGTTTTGCCACCAGACACTGGCACTGTCTATCGGCTGTCCGTTGTAATCAGTCACCCGTCCGTGAATGGTTACCGAGTCTTGCTGTTGTGCATAAACGGCAGTACAGGACAATAAGAATAAAAGGAAGATAATCTGTTTCATATTGTTATTGTATGGAGTTTATTAGAAAATGGCAATGTACAAAGAAAGTACATTGCCATCTGGAATGAATATCATTACACATTGAACCTGAAGTGCATGATGTCCCCATCCTGCACCACGTATTCCTTACCTTCCACACCCAACTTTCCGGCTTCGCGCACGGCTGCTTCGCTGCCATACTTGATATAATCCTCATACTTGATGACCTCTGCCCGGATAAACCCTTTCTCGAAATCCGTATGGATAACGCCGGCGCATTGCGGCGCTTTCCAGCCCTTGCGATAGGTCCATGCTTTTACTTCCATCTCTCCGGCAGTGATGAAGGTTTCGAGGTTCAGCAGGCTGTAGATAGCTTTAATCAAACGGTTGCAGCCGCTTTCTTTCAGTCCCAGGTCTTCGAGGAACATCTGCTTTTCTTCGTATGTCTCCAGTTCGGCGATGTCGGCCTCGGTCTGGGCGGAGATGATGATGAGTTCCGCATCCTCGCCCTTGATGGCTTCACGCACCTGCTCTACGTACTGGTTGCCGCTGGCGGCACTGACGTCATCCACGTTGCAGACGTAGAGTACAGGCTTGGTAGTAAGCAGGAACATCTGCTTGGCGCATTGTTCCTCGTCGTCGTTCTGCGGAATGACGGTGCGGGCGCTTTGTCCTTGTTCCAGGGCATCCTTGTAGCGGAGCAGGAGTTCGTACTCTATCTTTGCCGCCTTGTCGCCACCCACTTTGGCTATCTTCTCTACACGCTTGATGCGGTTTTCCACCGTGTCGAGGTCCTTCAGTTGTAGCTCTGTGTCGATGATTTCCTTGTCGCGCACGGGGTTCACCGAACCGTCCACGTGGACGATGTTGCCGTTGTCGAAGCAGCGCAGCACGTGGATGATGGCGTCGCACTCGCGGATGTTGCCCAAGAACTGGTTGCCGAGTCCTTCACCTTTGCTGGCGCCCTTCACCAGTCCGGCAATGTCGACGATGTCGCACACGGCGGGTACGATACGCCCCGGGTGAACCAGCTCGGCGAGCTTCGTCAGTCGTTCGTCGGGTACGGACACTTGTCCCATTTGGGCGTCGATTGTACAGAACGGGAAGTTTGCCGCTTGTGCCTTTGCGCTGCTCAAGCAGTTGAAAAGAGTGGATTTTCCTACGTTGGGAAGGCCCACGATACCAGCTTTTAATGCCATAGTGTTATCTTGTTTTTTAGTTATTGTTCAGTTAATTGGATGCAAAGATAGTGCAAACCGAAGGCAGAATGAAATGAACGCGTTCATTTTTTATGCTGAGGTGCAGCCTATCTTCACTTTTTTAAGCAAAGATAGTGCAAACTTACTGAAAAATAGCTGATTTTTGCATATACCAACGAAGAAGGGAGGACATGGGAGAGTCACCGGAACGATATTTACGTATTTAGAAATTCGTATTGAACGTGTTAATTTGCATTAAAAGCATGATGATGAAACGATAAATTGATAGTTTTGTCGCAATTATAATTTAAGTATCATTCTATAAATCAATGCAATTATGAAAAACAAAGTAAGAAAAATTCTGATGATTTTCTCATGTCTCATCGGTCTGTCTTTTACATTATCTGCACAGAATCCTTATCTGCCGCTTTGGGAGTTTATTCCTGACGGTGAGCCCTATGTGTTTGAGGATCCTGACTGTCCCGGCAAGTACCGTGTCTATATTTATGGTTCGCACGACAATCTCAAGTGGATGTATTGCGGACGTGACCAAGTGGTGTGGTCAGCACCCATAGAGGACCTGACCCGTTGGAGATATGACGGCGTGATATTTAAAGTCAATGAGTCGCCCGAGCTGTATAAACTGAATGCTGATGGGACCGACGACGTGCTTTTTGCCCCTGACGTGACAGTAACTACCGATGCCGATGGTAAGAAAACTTATTACCTCTTTCCGAATAATCAAGGTGGCGGGCGCAATTCCATGATTGCCAAAAGCGACCGTCCCGATGGTCCGTTTACAGTATGCAATTGGAACAAGGAACGTCCTCGTGAGACTTTCGGTTGCTTGGGATTCGACCCCGCAGTGTTTGTTGACGATGATGGACGCGTGTATGGTTATTGGGGATTTGGCATTTCGCATGGCGCGGAGTTGGACCCTGCTACCATGTGCACGGTAAAGCCCGGTACCGAAGTGGTGGAGAACATGATTTCGGGCTATCGGCAGGAAGGTATATTCCGCTTCTTTGAGGCATCTTCTATCCGCAAGATTGAGGATAAGTATGTGTTTATCTATAGCCGTACTACCGCTGAGGGTGAAGATGGCCTGCCAAACGCCAGCAACTATACGTTGGCCTATGCCTACAGCGAGCATCCCTTGGGCCCGTGGACCTATGGTGGGACAATCATCGATGCGCGGGCGCGTGAGTATGACGAAAAAGGCAACGTGATAGCTTCGGCCATGCCCGGTGGAAATACGCATGGCAGTATCTGCAAGATAGGTGAGCAATGGTACGTGTTCTATCATCGCCAGATAGGTACCGATTGCTATGCACGCCAAGCTATGGTGTCGGCCATTGATGTAAAGGTGGAAAAAGGAAAAGGCGGGAAAGTCGTGATTTCACGCGGAGAGTTCAACTCTGAAGGTTTCCTTCTTGAAGGGCTCAATCCTATGCAGCGCATCTCGGCCGGGCTGGCTTGTTGGCACACCAATCCCGGAGGAATCAAAGAGGTCTATCCCCATTATGTGTATACGGGGTCTTATATCCGGCCTGTGTACCGGGATAATAATCCCTATGCCGGCGATAACAACCACAAAATCCCGTTCGCTCCGGTGGTGAATAACACAAGTGGGTCGATTGTAGGATATAAATACTTGAATATGAATGCCGTTCCGCGAGATAAGTCTTTGCAGATGCAGTTAAGGTTGAAGGCTGAAGATACCGACGGGCGCATCCGCATCATGCTGGGTAGCCCTTGGACAACAAAAGGCGGTGTAGAGATAGGACTTGTGAATGTGAAGGCTGGCAGCACTTGCAGGGAGTTTTATGCTCCGCTCTCTATTCCGGCAAAGCTGCATAAGGGAAAGCAGCCGCTCTTCTTTGTCTTCGAATCAGAGACCGAAGGCCAGTCCATCTGTGAGTTTTATGATTTCCTCATGTTGGCACGCCCATAAGTCTTTATACTTATGGAGGCGGATACTTATCTTGTGAGACCTTCTAAATAGAGCTATTGTATTAGTTCACAGTACTGAACACTTTGTTACACCCCGTCGGAACAGATTGTTTCTCTTGTATGAAACGACTTGTTTCGACGGGATAAAACGATTTGTTCCGTTATAGGAAACACTTTGTTTCCTTATAGAGAACACTCTGTTCCATTATAGGAAACAAACCGTTTCCATAGTTGGAAATGAAATGGGGCATATGCTTCATTGATACCGCTATTACTTTTCCTCCTCGAATATTCGGTTGAAAACTTGCCGCAGCTGTCCTTCGTCTGCGATAATGGCTTGGAGCTTCTTCAGCTGTTCCGCATTCTTGCCCTCGGGAAACCAGAGCTTCAGATAACCGCCGGGTGCATACTTTGCCATGAGATGCTGATGGAACCGCTGGTAGTGCCACTCCTTGTCGGCGGCAGGATTCTGTTTCAAGCCGTATTGGACGGTGCGGCGCAGGGTGATGTCCGGGTCGATGATACGGTCCGCTTCGGCAACAATCTTGCCGTAGATGCTGCGAGGTTCGTGGTCTGTGGAGGCGCGGTGGTCCTCTACGGCTTCTTTCATGAGGAGTATTTCCGTATCGGAGAACCATTGCCGCAGGGTGTCGTCTACCATCAGTATCTCGCCGGAGACAAGGTGGTGGGTGGCGCGGTCGCGGCACAGTCCCGTGTCATGGTAGGCGGCAATGACGTATGCCAGGCGTTCGTCCGCTTCGGGATATTGCCGGGCGAGGGCAAGGCTTTCTTCGATGACGGTGCGGACGTGTGAGAGGTTGTGTGCCTTGTCAAACTCCTTGTAACGGGGGATGATTGCTGTCTCGATGTAGGTAATGAGGGGCTTGGGTATCATGTGGCATTCCTTTTTCGGGTAAAGGTACGAATAATAACCGATAGCTGAATAACGAGGAGCAGGGAATGGCTCATAATCAGGTACCGATTACTATCTGTCTGTTTACTTAATGTTCCAAAGACTGCTCGTAGCTTTTCCCGTTGGCGTCAGTCACCACGATTTTTATTTTCTTTGCTTTATCGCTCGGTTTTGTAGAGAAAAAGAAATAAGCATTCTTGTTAGCTTGGCGACCACGTTCCTTCATATCCTTTCCCTCTGTGACAGCTTTGCGCTGCAGGAAGAAATCATAATCAGGATCCATGCCTTTATACTGCTTCATTTCGCCTTTCAACTTCCCGTCTTCGTAGTATTCCACTTTCCAGCGGTTATCCCAATTCCATACCTTGACGCAGAGTTCGTCTTCATGGCCGGGTACTGTACCCACGGGATAGTAACGGAACTGATAGTCACGGTCATGTCCTAATGACTTGAAATAATTTGCAATTCCGTTCTTGCCGGATTCGAATACTTGGTAGCCAATAGGGGTACCGTCTTTGCTATAGATGCCGTCCCATAACCACCACGCGCCTCCGATGGAGGCGATATTGTACTCACGAATGTTGTTTCTGATTTGTGTGTTGCATTGTACATGGGTGTGACCACTGAGAATATCTACCTTATAACCCTCGAAAAGGTCGAGTAACTCGGCTACGCGTCCCAACTTGTAGTTCTCGTTATAGAAGTATGCCGGAGCATGCATGCAAACAAACAGATGAGCCCCTTTGGGGACGTACTGCAGATAGCTCTTCACCCAATTGAGCTGCTGATCATTGAGCCCCACCTCATACTTCTTGTTTCCTTTATAAAGGATATTGTCCAAAACGATATAATAGTCTTTTCCAGCATTGAACGCATAGTAAGTGGGTCCAAAGAAATGCCGATAAAGATGTGCACTGGCATCATCGTCGCTCACCTCCTTGTCGTGGTCGTGGTTGCCGATAACCGGATAGATGGGAATTTGGATCTTTGCTATCTCTTGCTTGATGTGGGGAAACATTTCCAGGTTATCCCATAAGATGTCGCCCAAGAAGATGGCGAAAGCAGGAATATTCTGGCTCATATATTCAAAGCCCACTTGCTTGAGGTCGGGGAAAGCTTCCGTTTCAAGCCGATGGAATGCGTTCTCTCCGCGCGGTTGTGTATCGGCTGCTGCCATCATGGCGTATTTGCCTCCTACTGTTCCCCAGCGATGGAGCTGGAAATCGTGGCTGTTCTCGTTCAGAGTCTTATAGAAGACGGGAGTACCCCCGTTGCAAGGAGCCATATAGCCTGAAGGTGTCACTACATAGATAAAGTGGGCCTTCTCATCAGCATCAATCATATAGCTTCCGTCTTCACTGGTAAGAGCGAATGCGGTGCCATCGGTTACTACAACTTTGGCCAGCCCCTTGCCGTCGGCCATGACTTTGCCTTTAATCTCTTTAGCTTCTGCCCCTATTGCCATAAGCAGCAATGCGGCGTAAAAAATGTTCTTTTTGTTCATTGCTTTTCTCTTTCAATTATTTGTTGTTTGAATTGAGAGCAAAAATAGGTGAGTGAAATTACTTCGTCGTTTCTATGGGGTTACGTTCAAGTTACATATGTCGGGCTCTCATCCGGTGTCATATCAAAATCACAGAAGTGACACAAGTCTGTAATACAGCATCCATTCTTTTGCAGCCGAAATTAAAATCATCATAGAAACTAATGAAAACAAGAATGATTAAATCCTTTGTGTGTGTCTGTGGGCTGCTTGTTTCGTTGAATGTAGTCGCAGCTTCACTGAAACCCGTCAAAGGTAAAGTGGTGGACCGGTTCAATAATCCACTTCCCGGTGCTACAATTCAAGTGACCCATTCTCCCGAGAAAACCATTACCGATGTGGACGGCAACTTCAATTTTGAAACCATCGAAGACGCGGAACTCATCGTATCCTACATCGGCTTCCGTACCCTCAAGCTGAAGACTGCAGGGGAGAACTTCATTCATGTGGTACTGGATGAAGACTCACAATTGCTTAACGACGTGGTAGTGGTAGGTTATAGCACTAACAAGAAGGTTAATCTGTCAGGCTCGGTTTCTTCGCTTAACAGCGAGAAGCTTGCAAACCGTCGAGTATCAAACGTATCTTCGGCTCTGCAAGGCATGGCTGCAGGTGTAACTGTCACTACACAGAGCGGTGAGCCAGGCGGCAATGGCGGTCATATACGTATACGTGGTATCGGAACCTTCGGTGGTGATAGTGCCGCCCCGTTGGTGTTGGTCGATGGCGTAGAAGGAACCATAGATGAAGTGGATCCTAACATCATCGAGTCAGTGTCCGTCTTGAAAGATGCTGCATCTGCATCCATCTATGGTTCACGTGCTGCCAATGGTGTCATTCTGGTGACTACCAAACGGGGTGGCAGTCAAGACAAGTTCAGCATATCCTATAAAGGATATTTTGGATTCCAAGGCGCAACGATGCTTCCTCAAAAAGTGGATGCATTGGAATATATGCAATTGGAAAATGTGGCAGCAGGTAACGACGGATCCGACCTGCCCTATAGTGATGAATATATAAGGGAATATGTGGCTGGCATGGCTACTGACCCGGACATCTATCCTAATACAGACTGGCAGGACTTGATTCTTACAGAAAACGGATTCAACCATGGGCATACGCTTACTCTGACTTCTTCATCAGAACGTATCAAGACACTTACTTCTATAGGGTATCTGGACCAGACGGGTATAGTGGTCAATTCCTCTTACCGTAAAATCTCTGTACGCAACAATATGGACATCAAGCTTAGCGACCGTCTGGACATGAAGTTTGACATACAAGTAAGCAATGCCAATAAAAATAGTTCTCCCTACGAAGGACATGCCTTCAATTATATGAACACCCGAACCCCGAACATTGTCAATCAATTTACTACTGGTCTTTATAATGGGGCAAATGGTCTGATGGGCAATAACCCCGTGCTGTTGTTGCGTGAAGGCGGTATTGTGAAAAACAATGTTATCCGTGCTACCATGGCGATGGCTCTGACCTATAAGATTCTCGATGGATGGAATGTGTCAGTTCAAGCCACTCCACGTTATATCACCAAGAATAACCATAACTATAAGAATTCTGTCACCACGTATGGTGACCCGGAAGGTACTACCAGCTTCAAGAGCGGCGAAACCTACAACTCGCTTACAGAATCGGCCTACCGTTACTTCTACTGGAACACACAGGCACTGACCAACTATGAGAAACAGCTGGATGACCACTACTTCAAAGTAATGGCAGGTATGGAGTGTCAGACCTATACAGAAAAGACTCTTTCTGCCTATCGTCAAGTATTCAACTTCCCTCAATATGACCAAATTGATGCCGGTAACATTGAGAACATGAACAATGGAGGAGGGGAGTACCAATGGGCCATCAACTCCTTCTTTGGCCGCTTGAATTACAACTACAAGGAACGCTACCTTGTGGAGGCCAATATCCGTACCGACGGTTCTTCCAGATTTGCAGAGGGTAACCGATATGGCGTGTTCCCTTCATTCTCTGCAGCATGGCGCATCAGCGAGGAACCCTTTATGGAATCTATACGCGATAGAGTGGATAATCTGAAATTACGTGCCTCTTGGGGCAAACTGGGCAACCAGAATATCGGAAGTTCCTATTATCCCACTACTCAGCAACTCTCTACGGGCTCTATATCTATGGGAGGTAATCTTTACACGACCTCTGCTGTTACCTCGCTCTCCAATAGGGACCTTACATGGGAGACTTCTACCATGACTGACTTAGGCATAGATCTTTCACTGTTCGGCTGTATCAACATCACTGCCGACTGGTATAGGAAGATAACGGATGGTATCCTGATGAAGCTGGACATCCCCAACCACATTGGTATGGGTGCTCCCTTCCAGAATGCCGGCAAGGTAAGAAACCAGGGATGGGAGCTAAGCGTAGGCTACAGCAAGAAGCTGACGAGGGACTTTTCGCTGGATGCCGCCCTTACGCTGAGCGACGTGAAAAACACCATCACCGACATGCGGGGCACAAGCAGCACAAGCGGTGATATTCGTAACCAAGAGGGGTCTTCCATTAACTCCATTTACGGATTGATATGCGACGGTTTCATCAATTCACAAGAAGAAGCGGACGAAATCAATGTCAACTGTCCCCAATTCGGTACAACCGTATATCCCGGTGACCTGAAATACCGGAATGTCAGCGGAGACAACAAAATTACTACAGATGACAAGACGATTATCGGAAGTACAGTTCCACGCTATAGTTATAGCTTTAATTTAGGAGTAGGATACAAAGGAATTCGTCTTTCGGCTTTCTTGCAAGGAGTTGGCAAGGCCGACGGTTATCTCAATTCCTACTACGTGATGCCTTGCTATCAGGGAGGAACCTACCGCAAGGAACACCTTGACTATTGGACGGAGCAGAATCATGATGCATCCACGCCTCGCCTCTCCTATAAGAGCAGTAACAACACCTATACATCATCCTTCTGGATGAAGAGTGCCGCTTACCTGCGTCTGAAGAACCTGCAGCTGGGTTACGACCTGCCCTCCAAATGGATGAAAGCCATCGGACTGAAGTCTGCCTACATTTATGCCAATGCTGAGAATCTCTTGACTTTTACTGACTTTTGGGATGGCTATGACCCCGAAGTCAACTATAACGCATCAGCAACAGATGGGGTATCTCTGGGTGCGGCAAACAATTATCCCCAGACGAAAGCCTTCACTTTTGGCGTTGACATCAAATTCTGATTAGTCGGAATAGGGAAACCGTCTGTATTCAAGAAGACATAAAAAGAAAAAATGATATGAAACGAAACAATATTTATACAGCACTCCTTTCGCTGTTTCTATTAGGCCTCGGTGCTTGTTCACTCGACCTTGAACCACTCACTTCACCGTCTTCTGCCTCTTATCCTTCGAGTATGGAAGAGGCGAATTTCGGTTTGAACGCTGTTTACTCATCTCTGACAGCTTATAGTGCCAGCACCACCACCTGGTGGAAGGTGACAGACAATATTACAGATATTGGTGCTACACGTGTCAACACGGCTATGTATACGGAATTAATCACCTCCGGAGCTTCTGCTGAAAACGCGGTGGCAAACAAGCTTTATAATTGCGTGTATAAGACCGTGGCACGTATCAACCAGCTTCTCGATGCGCTGGATAATCTGCATGGCACAGCCTCTGATACGGATATAGAGAGTATACGGGCAGAGCTGCTGTGCATACGGGCATTCTGTTATGATCAAGCTTGCCAGCACTATGGAGACTTGCCGTATGTGGTCCACACAGCGGGTATAAATGACAGCCAGACCCCACGTACACCGAGAGAGACCATTGTAGAGAATCTGCTTTCGGATCTTAGCGACGAGTGTTTGGCTAACCTTCCACTCCGCCATAAAGCAGAAAGCTATGGCAGTGCACGCATCGGACGGGTAGCAGCGTATGCGTTACGTGCCCGTATTGCCTTGAATTGGAAAAAGTATGACTTGGCTGCCAGTTCGGCCAAACAAGCCTTGAATTTGGCTAAGGAGGCAGGCTTTGAATTGGAATCCATCAATACACAGTATTGTGGAGAAAGTCATGAGGCAGGAGAGCCAACCGGTCAGACGGCTCTGTTTGGTTATGACGGTGAGGCAAGCAATGAGTGGCTCTGGTCCGTGCAGTATGATGCGGTAATATCCAGTAATAAAACCAAGGAGGCATATTACATGGCTCCACGTACACTGGGAGGATGCGCCTATTTTGGTCCTACACAAACATTTGTTGATATGTTTCAATGCAAGGATGGCAAATCGATTACGGAATCTTCTCTGTATGACTGGCAGAACCCTTGGCAAAACCGGGACCCTCGTCTGGATCTTTTCTGTTTGCGACCTGGTTCACGCATATTCAATCTGGAATTCCAGACTTCCACTACCAGTAAAAAGATTCACGACTATAGCACGGGCAAGGACGTGACAAACATGGAGTCACAGGGTACCAAGGGCGTATACGGTGCCAATGGCACTAAAGGTCCTGCTGGATATCTCTGGAGGAAATATTTGGATATAGCCGAGTTGGAAAGAGCTGCAATCTCCAACCATGAAACCAGTGATCTTAATTGCGGCTTGATGCGTTTAGCAGAGGTTTATCTAATAGAGGCAGAAGCCAATATTGAAATGGCTGATGGCAATCTGGAGTTAGCACGAACGGACATCAATATAATTCGTAATCGTGTAGGAATGCCCGATGTGGTAGTTACTTCGCAGAGCGGACTCCGAAAGGCATTACGTTACGAACGTACTGTTGAACTTTGTAATGAAGGTTTTCGTTGGTTTGATCTCCGTCGTTGGGGTATGGCTTCTACAGTGATGACAGGTAAGATTTATGCTCCCAATCAAAAAGGGCTTATGTCCAATGCCAAGCCTTCATTTGATGACAACTGGCATCCGGCATATTCAGAAGGTAGTTCTTGGGATGGGAAAGCACTGAATCTCCGTGTGTATAACACGATGAAGTATATCGAAGGAAAGGATGAACTTTGGCCGCTTCCCCAAAGTGAGATTGATACAAACAGTGCCATTATAGAAAACAATCCAGGATACTAATCGTGTAAGGTTATTGGTATCTGACGGAAAGGATTTGTTTTTCAAGATATAATAAAAGAGCCGGAATGTGCGAATCATTCCGGCTCTTTTATGAAAGGTTTCGGTTATTGTTGTTAGGAATAAGATTTCTTACTTTAAGAGAGAGTTTATCAATTACATGTTAGGGTTGTCCATGATTACTGTCATCTCGGGAACCAGTATGTATTCGCCTTTCTTGCTGTTCCATTTATAGTACGTGGTAGTCACCGTCTTGCCCTGGTATGCATAGCGGATGCACATGTCGTTGCCCCATGTATTCTTGGTGCTGTTCCATTTCAGGGCTTCGCTTTCTGTCATGCGGTTCTGGTCGTCGTACTTATAATTGTACTTCATATAGTTGGCGAGCGTGTTTCCGTCCATCTTGTATACGGTCTCTGCTACCTTCATGCCATTTACTTCTTCCGAATTGTAAATGAGGTTGCTCTTATTGTCGGCTGAGGCATTTAATCCGCAAACTAAGAGAAGTGCTGAAACAATCACTGTTTTTAAAGATACTTTTGCTTTCATGGTTTTATGTCTTTTTTAGTTTAACTTTCTATTTTCTATCAATACGTCATTTATTTCGCTGCAAAGGTACGTATTAAATTGACATAAATATAAATATCGGATTAAATTTTATCAATATGTCAGTAGTGAGGGCTTCGGCATGCTTTCTTTTTGGCAAGATTGGTGAATAAAAAATATCCGGCAGCGAGGTTGCCGGATATTCTGATGAGCAAACTGTATTTGGAAAGGATTGCTTCTGTTGCTTTCTGATTGTAAGTTAAATAAAGTTATTGGGTGGTTTAGTGTGCCTGCAACCAGTTGTTTCCCCACCCACAATCAGCTTTCAGGGGTACGTGCATGCGATATGCCTGCTCCATCTCTTCGATTACGATTTTCTGTACAAGCTCTTTTTCTGCCTCTGGAACGCTGAAATTTAGTTCGTCATGGACTTGTAAAATCATCTTTGCTTTCAGATTGTAAGCTTGGAAGCGCTGATAGATGTGTGCCATCGCCACTTTTATGATGTCGGCGGCACTTCCCTGGATGGGAGCGTTGATGGCATTCCGTTCAGCATAGCCCCGTACCACCCCGTTTCTTGAGTTGATGTCCGGCAGGAAGCGCTTGCGGTGGAAGATGGTTTCCACGTAACCTTGCTCGCGTGCCACCCGGATGCTTTTGTCCATATACTCCTTCACTTGCGGGTAGGTTTCAAAGTAGCCGTCTATCAGCTCTTTGGCTTCTTGGCGGGAAACGCCCATGCGTTCGGCAAGCCCGAAGACGGAGATGCCGTAGATGATGCCGAAGTTTGCCGTTTTTGCCTTGCGGCGCATGTCGGCGGTTACGTCGTTTATGTCTATCTTATATATCTTGGCAGCGGTGGCGGCGTGGATGTCGTGTCCGCTGAGGAAGGCGTCTATCATGTTCTTATCTTCGCTGAGGTGTGCCATGATGCGCAGCTCTATCTGCGAGTAGTCGGCAGAGAAAAACTCGCAGCCGGTGTCGGGGATGAACGCCTTGCGGATTTCCTTTCCGTCTTCGTCGCGGATGGGGATGTTCTGCAGGTTGGGATTGCTGGAGCTGAGGCGTCCGGTAGCGGTCACCGCCTGGTTGAAGGAGGTGTGTATGCGACCCGTGCGCGGGTTGATGAGCTGGGGTAGGGCATCTATATAGGTGCTCAGTAGTTTCTTCAGTCCGCGGTATTCCAGTATCTTTCCGATGATGTCGTGCTTGCTGCGGTAGCTCTGCAGCACCTCTTCGGAAGTGACGTATTGTCCGGTTTTGGTCTTTTTGGCCTTCTCCACGATTTTCAGCTTGTCGAAGAGCACTTCGCCTACCTGCTTGGCGGAGCTGATATTGAATGTCTCGCCAGCCATCTCGTAGATTTCCTTCTCAATCTCCTGCAGACGGACGGTGAAGTGTTGGGACGATTGCTTCAAGGCTTCCGTGTCGAGCAGCACTCCGTTGCTCTCTATATTGACAAGTACGGGCACAAGCGGCATCTCTATTTCGTAGAACAGATGTTCGGCACCTTGCTCCTTCAGTTCCTTTTCCAGCACGTTTTTCAGTTTGAGGGTGACGTCCGCATCCTCGCAGGCATAACGGTAGACATCTTCGGGTGGAAGGTCGCGCATGTTCTTTTGGTTTTTGCCTCGCGCTCCAATTAGCTCATCGATGTGGATGGTCTGGTAGTGCAGGTAGATTTCCGCCAGATAGTCCATGTTGTGTCGCAGTTCGGGTTGAAGCACGTAGTGGGCAAGCATGGTGTCGAAAAGTTTGCCTTTCACCTGGACGCCGTAATTTTGGAGGATAATCATATCGTACTTGATATTTTGTCCCACCTTCATGGATTTCTCGTTTTCGAAGAGGGGACGGAACTCGTTTACAATTTTTAAGACTTCCTCTCGTTCGGCGGGAACGGGTACGTAGTATGCACGGTTTTCGGCATCGCTGAAGCTCATTCCTACAAGTTCGGCGTCCATTGGCTCGGTTCCGGTAGTCTCGGTATCTATTGAGAGAATTTCGCTTGTAAGTAACTTTTGAATAATTTCTGCTCTTTTATATTCTGTATCAATGAGTTGATAGTCTACATCGAGCATTTCTAACCGCGTCAGATTTGAATTTTCAGAAACGCCCGTCCCCTCGCCCGCAAAATTTGCAAACAAATCGCCTTGAATCGGGGCGCTGTTTTCGGGAGTGGAGGTTTGCGGCTGGGCAAACAGAGTCCCGGCAAAGAGGTCGGGTACCGGAGAGGTTGGAGTAGGGGAGGACGAATTGCCGCTTCCCTTTTTGAGTACCCGGTCGATGAGTGTGCGGAATTCCAACTCCTCGAAAATCTTGCGGAGTTCTTCTTCGTTCGGCTCTTCGCGGACGAGCGAATCCATGTCGAGCTGAATGGGAACATCTGTTTTGATGGTGGCAAGGAATTTGGAGAAGGTTATCATCTCGCGGTTGGTTTCCACTTTCGTTTTCAGTGCGCCTTTCAGCTGGTCGGTATGTTCCAGCAGGTTTTCGATACTGCCGAATTCGGCAATCAGTTTCTGTGCGGTTTTCTCGCCCACACCCGGACAGCCGGGGATGTTGTCGGAAGCATCGCCCATCAGTCCCAGCATGTCGATGACCTGCTCGGTGGTCTGTATGTTGAACTTCGTCTTCACTTCTTCGGTACCCATCACTTCGAATCCACCAGTGTGCTTGGGGCGGTACATAAAGACGCGGTCCGATACCAGCTGGCCGTAGTCCTTGTCGGGCGTCATCATGTAGGTGGTGATGCCTTGTCGTCCGGCTTCGGTGGCAAGCGTACCTATCACGTCATCTGCCTCATAGCCGGTTACCTCAAGGATGGGGATACGGTAGGCGCGGATGACGTCCTTTATAATAGGTACGGAAAGGCGGATGGCCTCGGGTGTCTCCTCGCGCTGTGCCTTGTATTGCTCGTAGGCCTCGTGGCGGAAGGTGGGGCCCGACGGGTCGAAGGCTACTCCTATGTGTGTGGGATTCTCTTTTTTGAGCACTTCTTCCAAGGTGTTTACAAAGCCCAGAATGGCCGAAGTGTTGAATCCTTTTGAGTTGATTCTCGGGTTCTTGATGAACGCGTAGTAGGCCCGGTATATCAGTGCATAGGCATCGAGCAAAAACAGTTTATCGATTGAATTCATACATTTAATCCTTTTTTTCATGGTAAAAGTACAAAAAAATACCGTATTAACCGTTTTATTACTATTTTTGTAGGCAAATAGCGATGCATGGACAACTCATCATTGATAAAATCTCCGATTTCTGAGGAATTGGAGGACTTCAAGAAGCTTTTTGAAAGTACCCTCTCCAGTTCCAACCTTTTGCTGAACAGCGTAATTGCGCATATCCGGCAGAAGAACGGGAAGATGATGCGCCCCATTCTGGTACTTCTGGCTGCGAAGCTTTTTGGCAAGGTATGTCCTGCAACCCTGCATGCTGCGGTTGCACTGGAACTTCTTCATAACGCCAGCCTTGTGCACGATGATGTAGTGGACGAAAGTACTGAACGCCGTGGACAACTCTCCGTTAATGCCATTTTCAATAATAAAGTAGCCGTACTGGCAGGCGATTATCTGCTTGCAACAGCGTTGGTGCAAGTGAGCATGACCCGTAACCATGACATTATCGATATCGTCTCTTGCCTGGGGCAGGATTTGGCAGATGGTGAACTTCTGCAGCTTTCCAACGTCAGCAATCTTCATTTCTCCGAGGAAGTCTATTTCGACGTTATCCGCAAGAAGACGGCCGTGCTCTTTGCAGCTTGTACGAAGGCGGGCGCTCTCTCGGTGGGGGCTAGCGATGAAAAGGCGGAATCTGCGCGTCTGTTCGGTGAATATATCGGGCTTTGTTTTCAGATAAAGGATGATATTTTCGATTACTCCGAGAGCAAGGAAATAGGCAAACCTACCGGAAATGATATGGTGGAGGGGAAGTTGACTCTGCCCGCGCTTCATGTGCTCAATACCGTGAAGGATAAAACAGCGGAAGAAATTGCCGTAAAGATAAAGAATGGGGAGGCAACGCCTGGCGAAATAGCCCATTTAATCGAATTTACCAAGCAGTATGGTGGCATAGAGTATGCTTCGCAAGTGATGTATGATTATAAGGAAAAGGCTCTTTCTTTGCTGGCTTCTTTGCCCGATACGGAGGTAAAAGTAGCGCTAGCCGGGTATCTGGATTATGTGGTAGAGCGGGAAAAATGACGGAACTGTTTCCGGTTGATAATATGAGAAAGCCTGATGGAACCCACTCCATCAGGCTTTATTTATAGGTAAATGCAGCTTCCTCTTAAAAGAATTTCATTTCCTCGCCCTTGATTTCCGAAAGCAGCAGGTTGGCAAGACGACTGGTTCCCAAGCGGAACAGTTCGTTGTTCAGCCATTCTTCGCCGAGCACTTCCTTGACGATGGTGTAATAAATCAGTGCATCGTTCACGCAGTTGATTCCTCCTGCGGGCTTAAAGCCTACCTTGATACCCGTCAGCTCGTGATATTCCTTGATGGCCTGGCACATAACCAGGGCGGCCTCCGGCGTGGCGGCAGGCTGCTGCTTGCCGGTGGAAGTCTTGATGAAATCGGCACCCGAATACATGGAAAGGATGGATGCTTTTTTGATGTTCGAAGCCGTCTTCAAAGCTCCGGTTTCGAGGATTACCTTCATGTGGTGCTCTTTGCAGGTTGCTTTGAGTTCTTGTATCTCCTCGCACATGCCTTCATAGTCTCCAGCCAGGAACTTGCCCACCGAAATAACGATGTCTATTTCATCGGCGCCTTCCATCAGTGCCATGGCAGTTTCTGCCACTTTCACTTCAATGAAAGTCTGGGAGGAGGGGAAACCTGCTGATACACAAGCTATTTTTACATCCTCTACTTCCAGCGTGTCTTTTACGACTTCTGCAAAATTGGGGTATACACAGATGGCTGCCACATTCTTCAGGTCGGGGAACTCTTCGTCGAATTTATTCACTTTCTGGGTGAATTTCATGACGCTTTCATCGCTGTCTTCACTCTTCAGGGTGGTAAGGTCGATGCAGTTGAACAGGAATTTCTTTACCTCCGGTGTATTGTTTGCCGGTACCTTCTCTGCAATGATTCTGGCAGCTTGTGCAGCTATTTCCGCATCATCCAGTTGGGTGTTGTACTTTGCCAGGGCGGCGTCATACTTACTCTGGGTAGGCTCATTCTTCTCCATGGTCTTTCAATTTAGGGTTATTGATATGTCTTGTCTGGTCACGTCTGGTTTTCTTCTCGAAGTTGCGGCAGAAGGCGTCTGTCAGGTTCACTCCGGTCTGGTTCGCAAGGCAGAGAAGTACCCAAAGAACATCTGCCATCTCATCGTCGAGATTGTCTTTTTCTCCTTTCTTGAAGGATTGGTCGCCATACTTGCGTGCCATGACGCGGGCGAGTTCGCCCACTTCTTCGGTCAGTATCGCCATATTGGTGAGTTCGCTGAAATAGCGCACTCCGTATTCCTTTATCCAGGAATCCACTTGTTTCTGTGCTTCTTCTAACGTCATTATTCCTTGTTTTTTGTATCTATACAGATGGTCACGGGACCATCGTTCATCAGTTCTACTTTCATATCGGCACCAAATTCGCCGGTACCAATTTCTTTACCTAATGCTAAACTCAATTCCCTACAGAATTGTTCGTACAGCGGGACGGATATTTCCGGCCGTGCTGCCCGTATGTAGGAGGGACGGTTGCCTTTCTTGGTGGAGGCGTGGAGGGTGAACTGGCTGATAACCAGTATCTCGCCGTCTGCTTCAAGAATGGATTTGTTCATTACGCCGTTTTCGTCATCGAAAATGCGCAGGTTGACTATCTTCTTGCAAAGCCAGTCAATATCTTCTTTTCCATCGGATTCTTCGATGCCTACGAGTATCATGAGGCCTTTTCCGATAGAGGCTTTGCAGGTTCCGTTGATGGTGACGGAAGCGTGTCCGGCACGTTGTATCACTACTCTCATGTTGTTCTTGTCTTTTTGAGGGAACAAAGTTACGAATTAATTCGTTGTGTGCATGGCTTTGCAGGCTGATTTATCAGTCATTATTTCTCTGAGAAATAGGTCTGGATGATTTTGGCTTTCGCTTCTCCCACCACGGCGGCAAGCTCCTCGGCAGATGCTTCGCGGATACGCTTCACGCTTTTGAACTCCTTGAGCAACGCGCTTTTCGTCTTTTCACCGATGCCTTTTATCTCGTCCAGTGCGGAGGCAATCTGCCGTTTGCTGCGCTTGTCGCGGTGGAAGGTGATGGCGAAGCGGTGTACTTCATCTTGAATCTGCGTCAGCAGTCGGAAGAGGGGGGGGTTCTGTTTCAATCCGATGGTCTGGGGA
>ENA-OZHM01000154-OZHM01000154.1-human-gut-metagenome-genome-assembly--contig:-NODE-154-length-29916-cov-12.593249_pt1 | contig 29916 bp, 37 predicted proteins | sample MGYA00244047_ERZ653688 | MGnify/ENA primary metagenome ERZ653688 (study PRJEB26926, sample SAMN06165194) | human gut metagenome | biome: ENVO:00009003; feature: ENVO:2100002; material: ENVO:00002003... | reverse complement strand
AAAAACATCCGCATCTTGTTCTTAAGAGTTTCAGCAATATTACGTGTATGCGTATAACTTCCCAAAATTAATCGAGTTGACGATACTACAATATCGCATTCTACATTTCTTGATAAATAGTTTTTTATTTTGACGGGGCGTAATGACTTGCCAATACATTAATTACCTGCTTCAACAATGCCGCGCCGTTTTCGTCTTTAACAACGGTGGTTTTTTCTATTATCCGGTCGCCTGTCGGACCAATCACTTCCATATATACGGGGATAAAGGCTAAACTTTCTTTGGTGGGATTAAACTTACCACAAACCAGAGTGGATTGCTCCTTATGCAGTCTAAAGCCTATGTATCCTGAATACTTCGTCTGCTCTTCGTTCAACGTATAAAATAAATAGACGTCTTTTTTAGTTTCTACTTTTTCTGAGTGCATCTTTGGCGAGTAAAAGTCGTACTCCGAATTACCATGCACATGAAATCCATGCTCGGTTCCTGACAGAGCGTCGGCATACGGGCAAAATGATACATTTACAAAACCTTTTTTCATCAAATTTCCATCCTCGTCGGTTTGCGTACAAGTAAACAGAATGTTTAATTTGGTCCCATGAGCTAGGGCGGTTCTAAACTCAGGCAAACCGGCTTTTAGGCTAAGGCTTGCCATACAAATGGTTATTAATAGTATTACTTTCTTCATAACACTTCTTATTTCTTATGTTTTGGAATGAGCATGTAAAAACTCAGAGAATAAAATTTTGCTCTTTTTGATTATATATAGACATTCACCATGAGATAAATATAAGCTTTCCTATCCTGCTTATTGTGATGCTCTAGCTCAAATTGAATTTTATTTTCACAAGCCAACCAACCTATAGCTGCACTTAGCTGCAGGTCATCTAAACCAGTACCTTCTTTAACTTCCGAAAATTCCCATCTACGTTCAGAATTGCTGTTTAGAAAACGCCATACTATACCCGCATTTTCTCCAATAAAGTGTTTGTCCATGATTTTGTCACTTTTATAAAAGAACATAAGTAAATATATAAATAAGACATCGGATATGATACATAGTCTGTCATAATTTATATATTTTTATCCTTTATCGTAACATCTCCAATTCGGTACAGAATTAGTATGCTTCAACAATTTTCTCTTCATCTCTTTTCCCATTTGTCGTTAAGAGGCATTTTCCCCTTGTTGTCCGTTTTTGTACGGACAGTTGTCCGAAAATGAACATAGCCTGAAAATATTTATTAATTGATAATCAATGATTTAATTTTTTGGCACGCAGATTGACTATATATAGGCGAAGGCGGTTAACAAGACAACAACCTCCTCAGAACAAGAAGTAATAACAATAAAAAATAACGATTATGAAAGCAACAGTATTTTCAAAAGCAGTGGTAATGATGGCAGTGGTAATGGCAAGTGTAATGAGCTTTTCTGCAAGTGCGGCAACTCCTGCCGATTATGTGAAGAACGAAAAGATGACCGGCGAATTGATGACCGCCAAGACTATCTTCCGCAACGAGGGCGGATACCTTTTCCGTCACCTCCGCTACACTTACACTTATGACAGCGAGAACCGTGTGACAAGCAAGGAAGCTTTCAAGTGGGATAGCGTAAAGGAAGTCTGGGTACCTTACTTTAAACTGGATGTTGAATACACCGACAGTGAAGTTGAATTGAACTATGCCCGTTGGAACAGTAGAAATAATGCTTATGACAGCTATACACAAACTGCCGTTTATGAACAAGATGACAGCAATGCGGCTTTGATGCTGGCAAGTTTGACATACTCCCATCCCTAAAGAAGTGGGCTTTCTCCCCAATATTGCATAAATGACTTATAAGGTCGTTGAGCTCCTCCCTCAAAAGGGCATTCCCTACCCTTTCAAATATAATAATCCCCTTACTTTCAATTGGAGTAAGGGGATTGTTGTTTGTTACTCTTCTTGGTGGTTCATGGCGTACTCTTCATGCCAAGCAAGAAAGGCTCTGGCGCTCTCGTCACTTATCGGCCGGGTATCAATCCATTCTTCCCATGCACCAGTTAGTTCAGGCTGTGCTTCAACAAACTCTACTAATGTAATTTTACCGTCTTGCTGAAGCTGTACAAGCTCCTCATAGCTTTTGTTTTGTAATTCTTTCATCATCGTAATATTTAATATTTTAATATCTGGATATTTGAATATCTTTATATTTGTACATTTGCATATTTATAAATCAGGCACCTTAACTGTAGCCTGATTATCCTCTTGATATTTCCTAAAGTCCTCTATAAGCAGTTCAAGGTCTTTAATGAATTCATTACTGCATTCCTTTTTTGCCAAGGAATAATAATATTCCAATGTCTGCAACGCAAACTTATCCTTCCCTACCAGGGTAAACAACGGTATGTCGTTTTTAAGCGCATTGCGGGCCAATATTACTTGATCTCTCATTTTTTATTCTTGTTTTGATGAATACTATTCTTCAACTTATCTAAAAATGACGAATATAGTTCATCACTTCCATGTCTTGGGAATTTGCTTACTCTTCTCCGGCTGGTCGGGATGATATTTCTCTTCCTCTTCCATCTGAAGCCGGACGGCAGCGGCCATGAGCTGTGACAGTGGGACAATAGTAGTCCCGAATACCGCAAATGGCTCGTATTCTCCTTTATCATTCTGGATATACTTTCTTTCCCCTAAAACGAAGTATCTCTCCTTTTTCCTTGCTGCTGCTTGTCTGAGCATCTTTAAGGTCTTGTAGCCGAAGGAAAGGGTACGCATAGGGAAAGACTCTATTCCGGTTGCAACATCCAGTTCCAATTTGAATCTGTATTTATTCTCTTCTACTATCATCTAAATCCAATCGGGTTACGTGGTTTCTCTTCAATCCTCTTCTTGACCTAAAGCTCGGCCAATGTCTGGTTAATCATCTCCAGTTGTATACGGGTATCCTCATTGATGTCGTTGTAATCGGTGAAAACTTCTTCCATGTAGGCTCGGAGTTCCTTTATCTGTTTCTCTAGTTCCCCCACTCTATCTACCGGTGGATTGGCTATCAGTTGACGGATGGCGACGAAGGCACGAACGATTAAAACACTTGTTTGGATAGCTATATTGCTTCTGAGTACACTTAACCCCATGCTCTGTAAAAGCCAATGGAATAGCAGTCTTTGGTCGTTTATTTCGTGATGTCATCACAAATTGTGATGACATATTTTGCCATTCGTCCTTTGCCAGTTGAAACATGAAGTCCTCTGGGAAACGCTCGATATTACGCTTCACCGCCTGATTGAGAACTCGTGTTTCCACCTCGTACATTTCTGCCAGGTCAAAGTCCAGCATTACCTTCTGGCCCCGGATCTCATATATCTTGCTTTGGATTAATTGCAGCTCGTCCATAAAGAAATTATTGCCAATTGATTACATCAATACAATAAGTTAGTTATACCAATGAGATTGTTTTAAATTCAAATAATTAAATGACAATAAAAATAGGTTATCTTCTTCTTGGCTATTGTTAACTCTTGCAGCTAGTATCTCATCTAAATCGCATCGGAGCAGTACCCATTCGTCACTTCCTTCCGCTTTCCAGTAGAGATGAACCATTGGCATACAATATCCTATTCCATTTGAGGTTCTGGGCATTTCTCTCTTTTGTGGGAATCTACATGGAATACTCCCCTTCCAGAAACGAACTGTCGGCTGAAGGTCTATGGAGATCCTGCCTATTTCATCCTGCCACTCGTCATCATTCACTGTATTTGTCCTCTTTGAAGACGGACGATAGCAGTGGCCTGCATAATCAAAAGTTCGTTCCCATACGGCTTTAATTTCACCTTTCAATGGGATTTCTCCTCGATTGGACAGAATATAGGTAATATTGAAATTGACATCATAAGGGCGATCGTGATTTACCACTCCATTATTAGTTTCTTCCTCCACCTGAATCATACGAAGAGCCGGCAAATCAGTCTGCTCCTTAATGGTAAAAGTCATATCCTTCTTTGTAACCTTGTCAAGTCGATTTGCTTTCTGCCAAATTGTCTCCCCTTTTTTACGGAAAAGCACTCCGAGCTCATAAGTCCCCACCGGAGCCATCACATAGGCTCTTCTTCCAGTCCCTTTCATCATGGCGCCATTTTCAGCAACAATGGAACATGGCTGGAACTTATCCACTATATTCCCGGCATTGTCCATGAGCACCATACGGAAGTCTCCTTCCCATGTATCCGGCATACTCCCGGTTTCCAGATCCAAACCGGTCCAATATCCGTAGAATCCGAACATAAATCCCTCATTCCGATAGATGTCGGTACCATATTTCACTGAGCCAGGCTCAATATCAAACCAGTTACCTTCAGAATTGCCAAGGACAATATCATCAGTTTTGCCAAAAGTGCTCCAATAGCCTACATCAATCGGAAACTCCTCCAAGTCAATGGGGCTATTATATCCCCCTTTCAGCGTCAATGTATAGGTGTAGGCTTTGCCTGCCTCCCATTGGTGACTTTCGGGAATGTCATAGACACGTTCTTCTCCGTCCACAACAACGGTAAGGGCTATTCCTTTTGCGGAGTTTACCGGAAGCATGATCGTTTCAACGGGTATGGGGTCTTTTGTGTCATCCAGGTAATAGTTGCCACCTGCCCGTAAGCTTCCTTTGCTTCCCATCGGAGTGGTGGTATTGTTTGCAGCGTTGTACTTTGCAGTGGTATGGATGCCGTTCCAGGTCAGGGATTCAATATGCCCATCTCCGATATAATTGTTTTTCTTGATAGTTATCCGAACCAAGGAGAGCAGATGTTTCATCTTGACCTCCACTTCAGGCTTTTCGGCTCCAACCGATGCGGAACCGGCCAAGTAATCTGTCTGGGAGCCAATGTCAATAGGAATCTCTCCGCTGCTCTTGATTACAGACGAATAGGGATAGTAACAGATAATATCCTTCATCTCATCAGCAAGCGCCACTTCTCCCCCACTCCATATTTTGCCATCATAAACAAATTTCTTGTTTATGCATGTGTCATTATAGAACAGTCCTATCTCGCTGTCCGGTTCAAAAGAGGAAACAGTGCCCCTGGTGGTCACTTCGTTCAACATCTCTATGCTTGTAGAGAAGCACAACATCGTTTTAGGCTTGTCCGGTTCCGGTGCAGGCTCAGGAGTAGGCTCCGGTTCAGGCAGAATGGGGTCATTTCCCTTGTCGCAGGAAGCCAGGAGAAGCAATGTTGCCATAATGCTGGGAATAATCAGTTTTTTCATATTGTTCATTTTACTTAAAATCAAAATTATAGTCTTCATTCATAGATTTTTTTCGAGCCAGTTCCTTCTCCATCCGTCCAATGGCTATGGAAAAAAAGAATTCCACCATGGGGGCTGTGTTACGCTCATCCCGGCATGCTTTAAGAGCGCCGATGTATTTTTCCCTATCTGTACTTTCAATGAGGAGCATAGGATATCCTAATTTGACTAAGATGAAATTAGACAACAATCGTCCAAGCCGTCCATTCCCATCCCGGAACGGATGCAGGAAAATGAAATGCTTATGGAACTGTGCTGCAATTTCTATGGGATGTACCGGCAATTGTTCTATTGCTTTCTGTGTAGCTTCCATTAGCTTAGGAACACGGGCAATCAGTTCTTCATGATCGCCAAAAATTGTATCACCAGCTCCCATGTCAGTATTGGTATATTCTCCTGGCACTGCATCTTTATATCGGTATGTTAGCGTATGCTGGGTCAGAATCCGATGTGTCTCCTTAACTAACTGTTCTGTTAGTGGCAGCTCTGTTTGCCCCATTAGAAAATCATACGCATTGAAGTGATCCAGTATCTCAAATGCTTCAAAGAGAGTTTTGCCTTGTGGTATCATTCCCAGCCCTTTTTCTTTCAAAGCTCTTGTGTCATCTACAGAGAAGGTGTTGCCTTCGATTGCACAGCTATGAGCTGAGAAGAGTATCTCATTGTACTCTTTCAGATCCTCTACATTGAATTTATCAATGACGGTGGTTTTATACTCTCTCAATAAGGTATTATACCTTTCAATCTCTCTTTCAAACATAACCATTCTGTTTTATTTGTCCTCTATGAACTCATCCTCATACACCCAAATATGTTTGCCACTTCCGCAAATCTCCACTTCCCACTTAGTATCCCATTTCTCGATTAGAATAATGTTCCGGTACCCTAAGTAGGGTTCAATCAATGTCGCTGTTCTCATTTATATAGCTTTATTAGTATTACTCTGCAAAGATACAAATAAAAAGGATATGGGCAAATATACCCGTAATAAAAATTACCGATATATGCTATGTTTTATAACACACTAGTCGCTAAATGGGTCTGAAATCAATTTCAACACCTAAAGCATCACCTATACGACTCAATATTTCTAGACTTGGGTTATATTTGCCAAGTTCTATTTTTCCAATGTTAGATGAATCTATTCCAGTTAGTTGCGCTAATTTAAATTGCGACAACCCTTTCTCCTTCCGGAGTTCGGCAATCCTTTTCCCTATACGTATCTTATGATTAATTTCTGTTGCTTCCATATTCTAAAGTAAATTGGTTATCATTTCTGCGGGCAAGCTCAGCTTTGAGAACGCGAACCATTTCTTTCCTAAGTCCTTCAGTGATGCTCCGATATGATATACAGCATCGTCCACAATCAAGAAACGGTCATGAGAGAGCTTGCATGTCCGGACATCGACGGGCGGGTACTGGCCGTTATGTCTGTCAAGGTCGAGCCGGAACTGCGGAGTGATGCGCTGCGTGTAGATGGTGGCCGTTACTCCCGGCTGCCGTTTGCTCAGCATGAGCAGCACGTTCTCATCAACATAGTTGTCAATGAGCACAAGCGACTGTCTGGCAGACTTGATAAGATCCGAAGCGAATTTATAGGCATCGAAGATCTGGCCGTCGAAGAAGATGCCCTCTACCGGAGGAAGGGATGTGCGGACAAAGAAATCGACTTTATTTGTTAGCTCTTCCAGTTGCCGGTCATGGGCAGCCAGCCTTGAATCCATTTTATTCTCCAGTTGGTTAATACGTTGATTGATGGAATAGCCTTTCAAAAGGTATTCTTTCAACACCTTGTTTGCCCACTGTCTAAATTGAGTACCCCGTTGACTCTTTACCCGATATCCGACAGATATAATTACATCAAGATTATAATAATCCACTTGATAAGTCTTACCATCAGAAGCAGTATAGGCAAATTTTGCCCAAACTGAATCCTTTATCAATTCTCCCTCTTTGAAGATATTCCGGATATGTTTTCCAATGACACTAATATCTCGGCCAAACAAATGAGACATTTCATCAATAGAAAGCCATACCGTTTCATTTTCCAAACGAACATCCAGCTTTATTTCTTCGTCCGGCTGGTATAATATGATTTCTCCTTGATTCCTCATTATTCTATTTTTCCTGTTATTGGTTCATATAATTCAAAAGCAATTCCTTATCTTCCCTACTCGCTCTTTCCCAAAACTGTGACCAGTTCTTATAATTGCCATATCGGTCTATATTATTGTCGCTTACAGTTTGCCATGCTGAAGAACTGACTTTCTTCAATGTATCAAGACTATGGTTATATCCGAAGAGGAAGAAGGAATCCACGGTTTCCGTCTCAAAAGGATATATTTCTGAACGGATCTTCCCATCCCTAAGCTGCGCCGTAATCCGGCTGTCATAGTCCGGGTATTTATCCGGCTCTACTTCCACGTCCAGAGCTTCAAGCAGCCATCTTTTTATATCATCGTTACTGTTCAGGTAGAAATCAAATACATCACCTTTCTTGCTCGCCCACTTATTCAAGATATGCTTGTATAACTCATTGTCAAGTTTCTCATAAATTGATTCATCTATGAAGGAGGTGTTAATTACTCCGTTGACGATTGCTACCGTAACAGCGTCAATCGCTTGTATCGCTTTCTGTGTGTTCATATTTTTAATGTCGTTAAAATTCGACTGATAGGGAATAACTAATATTCATAGGCCCGGAATCCAATCGGGTTACGTGGTTTCTCTTCAGCCTTCTTCCTGACCTGAAGCTCGGCCAACGTCTGGTTGATCATTTCAAGTTGCATCCGGGTATCCTCGTTGATGTCGTTATAATCAGTGAAAACTTCTTCCATGTAGGCTCGAAGCTCTTGCATTTGCTTTTCCAGTTCCCCCACTCTGTCTACCGGTGGATTGGCTATCAGCTGGCGAATGGCGACGAAGGCACGCATGATACTCATATTGATTTGTATAGCTGCCTTTGAATTTAAAACACTGCTAAGCATGGCAACTCCTAATTCCGTAAAAGCATAAGGAGAACGTCTCATACCCATCTTTATAGAATTGGACATCACAATTTGTGATTTCCAATTCTATGTTTCTTCTTTTGTCAGTTGAAACATGAAGTCCTCCGGGAAACGCTCGATATTACGCTTCACCGCCTGATTGAGAGATCGTGTTTCCACCTCGTACATTTCTGCCGGGTCAAAGTCCAGCATTACCTTTTGGCCCCGGATCTCATATATCTTGCTTTGGATTAATTGTAGCTCGTCCATAATTGATTTTTTGCACCTCAAAGATTCTTATACCTCATTCTATCTTGACAGCTTCTACGAACTTTAATAACACAGCGACTCTTTCCGTATGGAATGAAAGCTGATTGAATAATTTGTGCGTCTTAAGCATCTCAATGGCAGCATCAGCTGTAATAACCCCCTGCTCATAGAGCCTGATAGTAGCATATAACTGATCATTTGCGACAGGTCCCATTACCAACTCATAGTCTTCTGTACTTTTTCCTTTACGGTTGTTGACAACAAACTCCAACCATTCTTTTGTTGCGCCTGCGAAATGGCGAACAACAAATTCTCCTTCAAGGATATTATCAGGCACTTCATAGACTGAGACAATTGCCCTATCGCTTTGTTCCCTGTTCTTTTTGAGCAAAGCCCATTTTTTTGCCTGCTCAAAGTTAGTTGTCGTATAGAATCCCCTTCCGAAATCCGTAGCTTTACGGCCTTTCTGTATATTAGGACGTTTTACGACAACTGTTGAACCGTGATATAGTCTCATTTCTTTTTATTGATATAAGTTGTTATAGTATCTAGTATATATTCTGTATCTTGGGTGTGCAGCATTTCAAAATTGTCATTTAGAAATTCAAGAACCCCATGATTGGAAAACAACAGAAGGATCTCTTCGGCACTTTTCTTTTTTGCTTCCCTATAACTTTCTATACAGAACATTTTAAAAAGTAGGACTTTGGACTCGTCACCTTGTATTTTCCTTTGCTCCGTTTTCTCTTTCTCTAATGCTTCATAAAGTGATAATGTGCTTGAATACCACAGTTTAGTATTCAAATCCAATAAAGACTTATACAGTTTGGAAGAATAGATATAATATAACGCATCTCTTAAAGGCAACATCTTTTTCTTCATAACCATATTGACCAAATCACGCATCACGAATGGAAGCATGGCATAATCCAATTGATTTTGATCGTTCTGAAGCATATTTTTATTTTTATGTTATCTACTTATATGATTATCCGCGTACTATGAGTGGTGGTACGATCGCAGATAATCAAAATCCATTCAATTCTTTCAGTTTCTTTTCCAGATAGTTAATCCCTTTCTCATTCAGCTTGCCATCCTTCATGTACTCATCCAGGAATTTGCGGATAGCTATGTATGCAATTTCTCTCATATCAATGTCATGCTCTAGTTTGATACGTCCTAGATCCTTATGCGTATCTACATCGAACCATACATTCATAGCCTTTTTTCGCTCCACCTTTTGAGCAGCCTTTGAACGGTCTTTTACCTCTCTGTCCTCTTTCGGTGCAGCCATAGGTTGTTGGTCTTCCTTTTCAACCTCTACGCTCAATTCCGGTTCATCAATCCTGTTTTCCGCTTTCTTGCGGCGCAGAATTTGATTCTCTTCTTTCTGGCTCTTTACCATTGAGCCTATTTCGCTTAAAAAATCGACTTTTTCGTTTTTTCCTGCCATACTGTCAAATGTATTAGTTTTCATTATCATCTACCGGGCGTTCATCCGGATTTTTCATATACCATGCTTCCAAAGCGCGACGCTGCCAATCCTCAGGCCTTCTCTCGCCGGTAATCTCCTCTGCAAGACTCATGTAGTCTTCGGCGCCATTACCTTCCGGATCATGTTCAAATATAGTCCTATGCCTTAGGGGGCTTTCGTCGAAACGGACACTTTTACGTATTTTTGTTTTGAACACCTTTCCAGGGAATTGACTTTCAAAATACTCTATTACGCTTCTGCTGATACGAGTATTCCGGTCATACCGTATAGGCAAAAAGCCTAGTATATCCAAGTCCTCATTAAATTCATCATCCTTGACCTCATTTATGGAATCCATCAATGTCTGCATGCCTTTCAAGGAAAAGCCGCTGCAGTCTATGGGAACCAACACCCGGTCACTAACTACCATTGCATTGAAGTTTACGATACTTTCCTTAGGAGAACAGTCTATTAATATATAATCAAACGCATCCTGAAGCGGTTTCAATTTACGTTTTAAGATACGCTCCCTGGCCTTTCGCGCAGCCAGCATCATATCGGCATCGCGGAGTTCTCGTGAAGAAGGAACGTAATACAGACGCTCCTTTCCATCATATCGATTGTCTATCGCGTCATATCTCACATACACCGGCACAGGGCCTTCGTCGTTTTGCTGCATAAACCACTCGTTAAAGGTCTCGTCTCCCGCAGCGCCATCAAAACCCAGCAAAAAAGTAAGGTCACATTGTGGATCAGTATCTATCAGAAGTACTCTCTTCCCTAGAATCCAAAGCGCCGTGCCCAGGCTGGCCGTTGTGGTGGTCTTTGCTACCCCACCCTTGTAATTTAAAACACTTAATATCGTTGCCATATATTCAGATGTGTAATTTCATGTAACAAAAATACATTATTGCCTTTTAACAAGCAATTTTAAACATGTAAATATTTGAATATTTAAGTTTTCTTATACTTGCATGTCTGAATGTTTGAAAGCTTTAATATTTGAACATGTAAGCATTTAAACGTTTACATGTTTATAGATGTAAATACTCAAATATCCACATGCTTAAACATCTATATATACAGACGTTGAAATATTTGAATGTTTTAGCATTTACACATTTGTGCATTTGAATGCATAGATACCCAATGTATGGAATATAAATATTCAGACATCAGAAAGTTTAAATATTTAGACTTTCAAACATGCAAACGTTTGCATGTTTATATATTTGAATATACAGACATATAAATATTCAATTGTACAGACATTGAAATATGTGAATACTTTAGTATTTGTGCGTTTGAATACACAGATATTCAACGCGTAGAATATAGATATTTGAATATCCAAACTCTTAAACATATAAATATTTAAATATGTAGGTGTTTGAATATTCTAGTTCATGGCAAATAAATTACGCAATCAAATTGTTGTACAAGCTACCAATGCTAGGATAGTAGTACAAATATTATCTTTCCATGCTTGTCCAGAATAACTTTGTATTATTTTTGCATTATGAAAAAACTGCGAACAAAGCAATGGATATCGAAACTGCAACAAGCAATTTTCTGAGTGAGTTACGAAAGATTGGTTTGGATAATAACGGTGCACTGTTAATCCAGATACAAATAGATGGCGTAAACCATATAATGAGCTATGGAAATTTGAATAATTTTGCAGTACCAGCAAGAACAATAGGGAAGAAGGGGAATAGCTTAGTCAAGTTTATGGAGAAGGAAATCCAGATTGCCGCTGTCAGGGAAAGTACCAAAAAGCTCCATTTGGATACGCTGAACCAAATCAAAGGCTTTTCACCGAATGCAAGTCTCCAGGAAATGTCAAGTGACTTTCTCCTAAAATTTGAGATTTACATGCGTGAGGAATGTAGGCTGTCAACAAATACGATAGCACGGCACATGAAGTCACTCAAGCGATATGTTAATGTAGCACGAAAGAAGGGAATAATCACAGAATACCCATTCTTGAACTATACAATCAGAACGGAACAAGTACATAGAGATGCACTTACAGAGAAGGAGCTTGAGATACTGGAAAAATATCGAGAAAGCTTATCAGAGCCTAATGAAGTTTTAAACGCTTTTCTCTTCAGCTGTTATACTGGCCTGAGATATTCGGATGTGCGCATATTCACAAAGCAGAATATCTGCACTATCAATCACAAAAGATGGATAGTCCTTAAAATGTATAAGACAAACAAGGAGATTCGTATACCGTTAAGTACAATCTTCGAAGGCAAGGCGCTGAAACTGACAAAATCAATCTCAAGAACAAGGGGAGTACTGTTTCATGTAGGCAGCAATCAGCAAGCCAATAGAGTATTGAAGAGAATTGCCAAAGAAGTCGGGATAAAGAAAATGACATTCCACGTGGCGAAACACAATGTATTTGTTATCTAATTGAAATTTAGATGGTTACCATATTATTTTCATTTAATAGGTAACGATTTAGAAACGAGCGAGATTCAACGGTTTGTTCTATCTTGCATACATTCAAAGAACGATTATCGTAGTGCAAATATAAGATTTGCGGGTGAGAAAAGCAAGATTATAGCCTTTCTGTATCCTAAAAATCATCAGAAACAGGAGGCCTGTTTTCACGTCCCTCCCCTGTTTTCTCGTTGGTTATATGATTCCGTATTTGCGCAACTTTTCATACAGGGTGGTCCGGCTGATGTCCAGCATCCTGGCTGTCCTCGCCCGGTTGTATGGGCTTGCAGAGATAGTTCACGGCGCCCAGTTGCATGGCTTCCACAGCGTTCTCCACCTGTCCGTAGTTCGTCATGATCAGGAACGGGACGACAAGGCATTTCTCATGCGTCCAGCGCAGCAGCTCCGTGCTGTTCCCGTCCGGCAGGCGCAGGTCGGCAAGGACGAGGTCGAACTCCTCCGAGGCGAGGGATTTCTTTGCCGGGGCCAGTGCCGTCACGTGGCGGCATTCCATTCCCTGTTTCTTCAGCCAGTTGCCGATGCTGCGGCCGAAAACAATGTCGTCCTCTATGATCAGTATCTTTTTCATTCTTCCTTCTTTTGCAGGTTCATGGCATGGCGGAGCAGCATTTCCTTCACGATGCCAAGCTGCCGGAGGTCGTCATCCAGCACAAGGACGCGTGTCCCTTCCATATGAAGGTGCTGGGAGAGTTTTTCCGTATCCAAGGGGGATTTCCCGTCGGCCGGCGGAAGGAGAAGCAGGACGATAAATTCGCTACCTTGCCCTTTTCGGCTTTCCACACGGATGGAGCTGCCCATCCGGGAGACCTGCCTGGAGCAGATGGCAAGGCCGAGGCCGAAACCGGATACGCCACGGGCATTCTCCAGCCGCTCGAAGGCGGTGAATATCCTCTCCGCGTCCTTTTCATCCATGCCGGTGCCCGTATCCCGGACGCACAGATGCAGCTCGCCGTTCCTGTACTCTGCCTCCAGCCGGACGCTCCCTTCCTTGGTAAACTTCAAGGCATTCGAGAGCAGGTTGTTGACGATCTGCTGGAGATGGCTCTTGTCACCGCAGACCACCACGTCCGTGCCGGAGAAACCGGAGGAGAGAAGCAGGCGCTTCCTCTGCGCAAGCGGGGCGTAATTGTCCACTGTCTCCTTGAACAGGGATTCCAGGTGGAAGATACGCTCGTATGACTGTGCCTGTCCCGTATCCAACAAATAGAAGTCCATTAGGGTATCTACTAGGGAGAGTATGTACTCCGAGGTGTGACGGATATTCTCCACATACTTCGCCTTACGCCGCCCGTCCTTCTCGCCCGGCAACAGGTCGGCGGAACCGGTTATCGTTGTCAGCGGGGAACGCAGGTCATGGGCGATGGCGAGCATCATGTCCTTCTTGGACTGGAGGAGTTCCCGGTTCTTCCTGTCGGACGTCTCCAGCTCTTTCTGGTAGCGGTATTTTCTATTTATGTCCCGGTGTATGATGGCATAGAACACGATTGTCAGCAGGGAAACACCCAGTGCAAGACAGGTCACGGTACGGTAGGACGTGTCACGGTCAAGAATGAATGCCTCATATTTAGATGTGAACCGTGTATTTGTTTCCTTTTTGAACTCGGTAACGAGCGCGTTCATTTTCCGGTTCAGTTCCGCATTGTTCCCATACAGGCTATCCATCTGGACGGACAAGTATGCTTTCCGCCTTTCCTATTCCTCAATGACCCGGTCGTTCAGGGTGAGCAGCATGCGTCTTGCGGTCACAACCGGGGAAGAGGCGGTCTGTTGTTCCTGCTTCCGTTCTATCTGTTCTTTTTGTTGCAGGTAAGCGGACTTTTTCTCTTTACGCCGGAATATATCCCAGAAATTCCGTTTTTTGGAAACCGTTCCATCTGGATCGGAGACTTCCGTTTTTAGAGAAATAGTCTGTCCCTGTGACTGTTTCCTGACCTCGGACAGGACAACCGGAATCCTTTCCCCTACGATGTCGGCTATGTTCTGCTACTCCTGAAGGTTCCTCATTGCCGTAAAAAGAAGCTGTTCCTTGTTTTCAAGCAGCAAGCACAGCGAATCGATGTGCTCTTGTTGTTCCGGTGAATGTACATATTTTTTTAGCAGGTGGAGGCTGTCGTGCCGTCGGTCTGTACATAACGTGGCGGATGACTTTCGCAAGCATTACCGCGATAGGGTTACTGGTAGCTCTGTTTCTGGGCATGGTCTTCCCGAAACCGCCCAACACCCGACCGATGACGCTGCACCGGTTGCCTGTACTGTTCCGCAACAAGGCGTTGATAAGTATCTATCTGTTCGCCTTGCTGGCAACTATGGTACATTATACGGGATACAGTTACGTAGAGCCGTTTCTGGTGCAGATTGCTCGGCTGGACGAGAATCTCATTACGTTGGTTCTGATGCTTGTGGGACTGTCCGGTATAGTAGGAAGCGTCTTGTTTTCCCGATATTCCGGTCGGAAGTCCGGTTTGCTCCTGTTTACGGCCTCTTCGGGCATGGCGGCCTCTTTTCTGTTATTGTATCCGCTTTCCGGTTTTATGAGAGCGGTACTTGCCTTGTGTTTCTTTTGGGGAATAGTTTATACCCTCTTCAACTTGTCGTCTCAGGTGAAAATTATGGCCGTATTGCCGCAGACTTCGACCATTTCGATGACCATTTATTCTGCGGTCTTCAATCTCGGAATCGGCTGCGGTACTACTATCGGAGGAGCGGTGTGTATACATGCATCCATTGCATACATCGGTTATGCCGGGGGAATCACTGCTCTGACTGCTTTTGTCTATTGTATCAGGCATGTGTTGCGTCCATTGGGACCTATTCTCTACAGAGGGAGATTTTAGCAAATATAGGCCTTACGCAGGTTTGGATTTGCTAACGGGAGATAGAGAAGCGGAATTTACAATCTATCTCCGAAGCATAGAACGTGCACTCGCTTTTGGAAAAGAAATGATGTAGCTGAAGTTACTTGCAGAACATTCCGTACTTGAATAATAGACTGCAATATCAATATGACTTTTGGTTTTATATCATCTGTGTTTTAGTTTCATATTCATTCTCTTTGTTTGTCCCGAGCTGTATTCTTGTTCTACTTTTGCGTCGAAAATTGATGTTTTTTAGCATGAACTATAATATGAAAAAAGCTAATTTACCGAATGATATATGTTGCGCGATCCCCTGATTTATTCAGGATTTACCAATTCTGATGTATTTATATAGATGAGGGAAGGCTGTTCAGAATCTGAATGACTCCCATGAATTTCAAGTCTGTTTTGATTAGAAATGAACATTATGTTTTTAGGGATCAGACCGAATCAATGTTACGGTCAACAATGAAAAAAAGAGCTTTTTATCAGTTGTTTGCACAAATGTAAAATTTGGGCAATAAATGACGTGTGATTCGCAGTTCATACCTGCATCATTGGAACATAATAGGATACTAATTTAATTTATAAATAAATTAACTAAAAAATAAAGTTCAAATGTGTAAGTTAAGAATTATGCAGTGGTATGGGATAGTTGTTTTTTTGTTAATAGCTTCTTGTACGGATGTAGATATCACCATGCCCAAGGGTCCCAAAGGTGATACGGGGCTTTCAGCCTATGAGTTTTGGAAGGAAAAAGTGGCGGACGGAACTGTAAACTGGCCGAAGGATCAGACGGAAGTGGCAGACTTTTTCAAATATTTAAAAGGTAAGGATGGCAAGGATGGTCAAGACGGGCAAAATGCCTTCGAGCAATGGAAAGAGATGATTGCGGACGGTAGTGTGGATAATCCGCATGATCCAGATAAAAAGTGGTCTCCCGAAAATAATACGATACAGGACTTCTGGCGCTTCCTGACCGGTGCCAGTGGCGAGGACGGACAGACACCCCATGTGGGAGATAATGGAAACTGGTTTATTGGCAATGAGGATACCGGTATTGGCGCACTCGGTCGTGACGGTCAGAATGGAGCGGATGGAAAAGACGGCAAGGACGGTCGTGATGCCGTGCCCCCGACGGTCACTATCGGTGATAACGGCAACTGGTTTATTGACGGTGTGGACATAGGCAAGAAGGCTGTGGGACAGGATGGAACGAATGGTAAGGATGGCGTGTCACCGACAGTCACCATTGGCGATAACGGCAACTGGTTTATTGACGGTGTGGACACAGGCAAGAAGGCTGTGGGACAGGATGGAACGAATGGTAAGGATGGCGTGTCACCAACAGTCACCATTGGCAATAACGGCAACTGGTTCATTGACGGCGTGGACACAGGCAAGAAGGCTATAGGTCAGGATGGCGTGAACGGCAAGGACGGAGTGTCACCGACAGTCACCATCGGTGATAACGGCAACTGGTTCGTGAACGGCACGGACACCGGTAAGAAGGCTGTGGGACAGGACGGAAAATCTCCCGAGGTGGCCATTGGCGAGAATGGACACTGGTATATTAACGGTAAGGATACCGGCAAGTCCGCTTTCGGCAAAGATGGCAAAAACGGAACCAATGGAACAAACGGGACCAATGGTAAAAGTGCCTATGAACTTTGGAAAGAGTACATTTCATCCGGTGAAGTGGACAATCCGCATAATCCTGACCAGAAATGGCCGGCAGACCGGAATAAGCAGACGGACTTTTGGGATTTCCTCACAGGCAAATCTTCGGTGATCGAGGTGGAAATCGGAAAATATAATGTTATTCCCGAATACTGGAACTCTTTATTGAAAGAGTATGTAATACCTTCGGACGGATCGGTGCTCTTTACCGTGTATGACAAGGCCGGCAAAAAAGTCGCGGCAGGCGTAAATGTGAGCGGCTTACCCGGCGTATCTTCCACGGAGACATTTACAACGGATGCCGAGGGGCAGTTCAAGGTCACATGGGACAAGTTGCCGGACATGAAAGAACTGTCGGACAGAAGAGGAAGCGTAACCGTAACGGTTGATGGAGCGCAGGAAACAAGTGCAAGGAACACGCTGGTGCCGAACAGGATAAATGTCAGAGCCAGTGTGAGTGGTGCGTATCTGAGTGCCTATACATCGGAAATAAATTCATTGGAGTATTTATATATATCATACAAAATTGAGCGGCAGGTAGATGGAGAATGGGGCAGTTACCCAAGTGCCATTACGACCCCTTATAGTAGTATGAAATCATCTAAGATTAATGATATAAATCAACCTGTAAATGAAGAGAATATAGATAAAAGTAAATTAAAACGTTATAGCGGAGGGGATACTTATTTATACATAATACGTCCGATGGTCTTTACAGCAACAGAGAAGGCCAATATTGCAAAGAATGATACTATCAGCCGGTTGAAACAGTATGAGTGGGACGGAAAAGAAAACTATGTAGGCCTTTATTTCGGTGATGGTGAGGGAAATTCCAACGACTATGGACAGACGATATATTTACAGGATAAGATACACGTTCCGGAATTATATCCGGCTCCGGGTTTCAAGGAGAACAGTGTCTTTGTCGAAATCAAGGAGGGTGTCACCACCCTATGGGGAGAAATTGACACGGATAAGTTACCGGACTTTTATAAGACATACTCTTACCCGACAGGACAAGATAGATTGCAGAAAGAGGAAGGTACCAATATCTGGAAACATCCGGAAGGCAACCTTTCTGCATCCGCTTTGGCTGATAACCGGGCTGTGTTCATACAAATGCGTACTTTCATCAACGGAACGGGAGGAACCGTACATACGGGAACGCTGGAACTTTCAAAGGGTGGCAGACGGTTCTGCCTGACAAGCGCCTATCCCAACAACTGGATTGGCGTGGATGTCCGCTCAAGGCAGAAAAGTGGAAGCCAGATAGTATTCTACAATACTAACGAGTACCGTGGGCGTTACGCTTACTACCTGACCAAAGAGGGCGATCAGTATTATTTAGTTGATTTTGCAGACAGGTCCCAAAAAACTCCTTTGGCAGTCAAAAATTGTCCGGCTGACTGGATGGATTGATTTATTTATCGGATAATTGAATATGAATATGAAGAAAAAAATGATAGGTTTTGTCTTCCTATCCTTGCTGCCAGTCTCTTTGGTAGCAAGAGGGCAAGACACAGAAACAACCCGTCGCGCACCTTCTCAGGAAGAAGTGACCATACACGACGGACAACAGGAAAAAGCATCAAAAGCCTGGGAGATCGGTGTCGGTGGTTCACTGATAAACTGGAACCGTGTGGCGATAACCGGTTTCCGGAGCACACCGGAAAATTACTTTTATAATCTGAAGGCAAATCATCTGATGGGTGGGGCTAACCTGTACGTGGCACGGGAATTGAACCGATGGTTTTATCTGGACCTGCAGGGGACTGTCGGAGTGACAAGCAACAACCGTACCACAGGAAGCGGCAGGAAACATGATTGGCTGTACATGGGGGGATTAGGCTTGCAATTCCGTTTTACCCCCTTGTTCAAGTCCAAATGGGTGGAACCGTATCTTAGAGTCGGGGTAAATTATCTGCATAAGGATTTTACTTCCGTATATGGCGGTAATTTTGTGGATGATCCTACAGGAGAAGCGCGTTGGGAGTCTTTTGATACATGGAACCCCGACGGGCGCTCATCCGATAAGAACTCCTTTATCCCCCTGTCTTTCGGCGCGGGGGTAAAAGCCTGGTTAAGTAACTCGTTCGGGCTAGGTCTGCAAGGTGAATATCTTCTACCCGTACAAAAGAGTCTTCCCCACTTCGTGCAGATTTCTGCCAGTGTTATCTGGCGTATTGGCGGAAAGAACAAGCATACACCTCCAGTAGTTCGGTATGTAGAGGTGGAAAAGCCGGTCGAGGTGGAAAGAATCGTTGAACGGGTTGTAGAGAGAAAGGAGAAAGTTCCTGTCATGGTGGATACGGTATTTTGCGATTTGTTAGAGAATATTCATTTTGAATTTGACAAGGACGTGATTACTCTTGTTTCCCATAAGATTCTGGACAGGCTGGCAGCTTTGCTGAAGAATTACCCGGATAGTCATTTTCTGATCACGGGATATACAGATGCCCGTGGAAGCGCGCAGTATAATTTGCGGTTGTCTGAGCGCCGTGCAAAAGCAGTATATAAAGCCTTGCTTGAACGCGGGGTCCCCAGCCATATGCTCAAATGGCGTGGATTCGGCAATCGTGCTGCCTTGGTTCCGCCTGCAGCTGCTGACAACATTCGGGAAGGGGATAGAAAAATTTTATTGGAAAAGGTTACCAATATGGAGTACTGGAAGGTTTTGGGAAAAGAAGACTAAAAGCCAATCTTATAAAATTCACGACAAATAGATTTTGTCGTGAATTTTATTTATCCCTGTCTTAGATATTCAAGAATGTTCGACTTTACATTTATTACATGTCCCTTTAATCAGGACCTCACATTCCTCTTGTTCAAAATTCTCAGGCAAGTGATATTCTTGCAATGGAATATCCTCAAAACAAGTTACAGAATGACATATTTTGCAATAAAAATGAATATGGCTGTGATTGGGGGAGTTATTCAGTGCATATCTGGCCGTAACGTTGTCTATTGTGATCCGATGAATAATGTTTGCTTCCAACAAAGTCTGTATCGTCCGGTAAAACGTGATCCGGTCATACATATCGCCCATTTCTTCCTTGATATCACTTTCTGTCAACGGGAACCGCTTGTCAAGCAAAATAGAAATAATGGCTATTCGTTGGGCGCTCTTTTTAAGCCCTTTTTCCCTTAATATATCTATTGCACTCATAATGGCTGATTGGTTTATATTGCAAATATACTTAATAATCAGAAAGTATCAAAACAAGCAGATAGCATGGTTCGGGATTTTGAAACAGTGTTTCGACATGAACAAACACCTGTTTATAGGTATTCTGATGATATCTAAAAAAATGAAACAATGTTTCATGTCTGAAAACTGTTTCATTTGAATGTTTTTATTATCTTTGTAGCGTTTCTATGAAAGTAGGTAGATGAAAGTAAGGACAAAAAACAGAATTGCTGTCGCATGGCTGTTACTTATGACACTCATGCCTGTCTTCGTGGTGAAGGCTATGCACCACCACGAAGAGATTGCTGTCTGCCATTCAGACAACGGGCATCCTCAGAGCCCCTGCAATCAATGTCCTGTCTGCCATTTTACCCTTTCCCCATTTACACAGGCTGAATCTTTCCATATTCAGATTATAATTCCACTTTTTAATTATGAACCGGTTGCTTATATGGGTATGAAGGGTTGTCAGCCCGTTCATCCGTATAATCTGCGCGCCCCTCCCTCTTTATCTGCATTACTATAAACAAATGCGAAAATTTGCCACACCATTGTGGGTGTGCCTGCACATTGTCTGTCCGAAAAAACAGGTTATGGCATATGATATTTGTATCATTCGATTATACAAATACGGATATTGTATATCCTTTTCCGACGGCAAATGCAGGAAGGCATATGGCTAATATGCCGGATTTTAAGGAATAATTTCCGGCAGAAGGTTCTATCGATAATCTAAAAAAATAGCGATGAAAAGAGTTGTTGCAACCGTTGCGTCATTCCTGTTCATCATTCATTCTCATGCCCAGCACCAGGACAGTGTTCCGGACATGACAAAGGATGGCGTGACGTTAAGCGAAGTGGTCATCATGGGAAATGACAGCAGGCGGGATACTCAGATGAGATCCTCCCAAAGTCTTGTCAGAATCGGCAAGTCCTACCTTGAAATGAATCTTTCAGGCAGTCTGCCGCAAACATTGGCGGGAATACCGGGTGTGAAGGCGATGAATATCGGTTCCGGGCAATCCAAACCGGTTATAAGGGGACTGGGGTTCAACCGCATGGTCGTGACGGAAAACGGCATCAAACACGAAGGGCAGCAGTGGGGAGAAGAGCACGGTCTTGAAATTGACCAGTTTTCAGTAGACAGGATTGAGGTGATAAAAGGACCGGCTGCCCTGCTCTATGGTTCGGATGCCATTGGAGGGGTCATAAACCTGTATAGCGACTATATACCGGCGAGACCGTATGAAAGCAGGGCGGAACTTTTTATGCGAAGTAATAACGTATCGGTCGGTCTTTCGGCACAAATGGCGGGAAAGAGGGACAGGCTTTATTACAAAGTGGGCCTGACACTGGTGGATTATGCAGATTACAAAGTTCCCGCGGACAGCATTCAATATTATTCCTATTACATTAAATTAAAGGACCGGCGTTTACGCAATACGGCAGGCAAAGAACAGGACGGGAGTTTTACATTAGGGTATGTGGGAGACCATTTCTCCACCGCTTTCAAAATATCCGATATTTATACCAAAAGCGGATTTTTTGCCAATGCCCACGGTTTGGAGGTACGGCTGTCGGATATAGATTATGACCGTTCCAGACGTGATATCGATCTGCCGTACCATCTGGTCAACCATCTGAAAATTATGAACCATTCAACATGGCATTCAGGGAACATCCGTTGGGAGGGCAATCTGTCATTCCAGCACAATCTCCGCAAGGAATTGTCGGAGCCGGTCGCACACGGCTATATGCCTACGCCTTCCAATACCCTGGAAAGGAAATACACCAAGAATACTTATACGGCAGGTATTGGAATGAAAGTGTTGATAGCCGGAAAGCATAGCCTTAATGCTGGGGTGAATGCAGAGTATCAGCATAACAGACGTGGCGGCTGGGGATTTATCATTCCCGATTTTGAGACAACCTCGCTGGGAGGATATGTCATGGACCGTTATTTTCTGCTTGAGAACCTGATATTGAGCGCCGGATTACGACTGGACAGAGTAAACACCCATATTCACAGCTATCATGACTGGTATAAGACACCTGTGGAAGAAGCCGATTCCGTCTTTAAGGAAAGAGCCGCCGGTTTAAAGCGCTCTTTCACCAGTCTCACCGGTTCGCTGGGGATTAATTACAGTGCCGGGCAATGGATATTGAAAGTAAATATCGGAAAAAGCTTCCGTGTGCCGATTCCCAAAGAATTGGGGGCTGACGGAATCAATTACCACATATTCCGGTACGAAAAGGGAAGCGCCGGCTTATCCCCGGAAGAATCATACCAGCTTGATCTCGGAATGAACTGGCACACCGGTGCGGTCAATATTCAAATAGATCCTTACCTGAACTATTTCCCAAATTATATCTATTTGAACCCGACCTCAACGTATACCGAAGGCCTGCAAACCTATTATTACACACAAAGCCGGGTGATTCGTTACGGATTTGAGGCTGAAGTCAATTACAAGCCCATATGCTGTCTGGAGGCCGGATTAAAGGGGGAATACCTGTATGCGGAGCAACTCTCCGGTGACAAGAAAGGATATACCCTGCCTTTCTCTCCTCCATGGAGTGCCAGTGCGGAATTAAAATACACGCACCCTGCCAGGGAGGGACGTGAGGCGGGGTTTGTCTCGGCAACGTATAAAATTGTCGGCGATCAGAATGGGATTGTCCCTCCCGAAAAGCCAACCCGGGGCTATGGAGTGCTTAATATGGCGGTCGGAAAGGCTTTTGTATGGAAAGACTTCCGGCTAAGACTGAACTTTCAGGGACTGAACCTGCTGAACAGGAAGTATTACGACCATACCAGCTATTACCGGCTGATTGACGTACCCGAACCGGGACGTAACTTTTCTTTAATGATAGGATTTGATTTTTAAACAATAATTGATTAACAAACATCGAAGGAACGTACCGGAAAACAAAGCACCGGTACCTCCTTCAAATAAAAAAAGAAGATTATGAAAAAGAATTTAGTATTGACAGTAGTTCTATTGATGGGTTTATGCATGTTTACCTTTTCATCCTGTGATGATGAGAAAGAAAGCACAGGGAAACCAATCGTTGGTTTGAATGAAGTGGGCAAAGAAAACAGTAAAACCGGAATTGCCGGAAGTGACCTCCACTTGGAAGGCGAGATCATAGCCGAAAATCTGATCAGGCGTATTGATATAGAGATCCACCAGGAAGACGGCGGCGATTTCAAGATAGAAAAGTCTTTCACCGAAGGCAAGTATATAGGTGTAAAGAACGCTCATTTCCATGAGCATATAGAGATTCCCTCCGAAGCGCCTGCCGGAAAATATCACCTGCATTTTACCATTACCGACCGGTTGGGACAGACAGAAACCAGGGAATCGGAACTGACGGTGAAAGCGGCAGCCGCACACATCATCGTGGAAGACTTGAAGTTCGGCGCCTCCCATGATTTCTCCGATAATAAGATCGGTTATACAGGTACCAAGCCAATGGTGTCCGCACATATCAAGGCGGAAAACGGACTCGAAAAGATTACGGTCTTCATACATAGTGAAGAAGGAACACCTTCATTCGAACTGGACACTACCTATACTTTTAATGGAGAGAAGGAATGGGGTACCGGAGGCCAGCATAAGCATATTGCGATTCCGGACAATGCCCCTGCAGGAGATTATCACATGCATTTCAATGTATACGACAAGAAAGGCGAAGTATCGGAAAATTCACTGGAGGGTGTGCAGTTCAGGAAAAGCAATGCGGAAGTGTACGGAGTGGAAATTGGAACCAACCGTTCGGCACTTGCCTCTGATATTCTGACAAAGTTCAGAGTAAAGGCGGAGGACGCCTTGCATTCCATCCGTATACGCATCTATAAAGAGGCTGCACCCGGTGAGTATTTTTATAATAGTACGTTGGCGGATGAGTTTTCTAAAGGAGATTTGAAGGAATACGCATTCAACAAGAGCTTGAAAGCCAGGGATGGTCATGGGAATTATGCGGCTGCAGGCGAATATATTCTTGAAATCAGAGTGGGATATGCCCTGGGAGCCAATAAGATATTCAAGGAAAAGTTTAATATAACCGTAAAATAAGAATCATGGTAAAAAGCAGGAGCATCATTCTTCCTTGTGCCTTTATGTTCTTTCTCCTTGCTGCATGCAGCAAGGATGAGAACGGCAAGGATTTGGATAAGCCGGTCATTGAAACCGATAGCGAGGCGTTACCGCAGAACTGTCAGGTATATGTGAAAGGAGAAGAAATCCCTTTCATATATACTTTTACTGACAATATGGGTCTGGGCAGCTATAATATCGAGATACATCACAATTTCGACCACCATACCCATAGTACCGATGCCGGAGATTGTCCGCTGGAGGAGAAGAAGAAACCCGTAAAGCCCTGGGTATATAACCAGGATTTTCAGATTCCAGAAAGCGCATCGACCTATAATGCCAAAGTGTATATTCCTATTCCGGAAGATGTTGATACGGGGGATTATCATTTTATGATCCGGGTGACCGACAAGGCCGGCTGGCAACAACTGAAAGCGGTAAGTATAAAGATCATAGAAAAGAATTATTAGAAAAATAATAAATCATGAAACGTTCATCACTTTATCCAATAAGTTGTGATATCGGATATATTTATCAGGCTTGCGTTCCAATATTTCTGTCTTATAAAATCGTTGGCTGTAGAAGGAAATCCTCCTCTCTGTGTTTACAATCATAACAGATAGCGATATGGATATTATTTTTAGTTTTATATTATCAATGTTTTGGTTTTATATTTACTCCCCTCTTTTTTTATATTTGGATTCTTGTTTTACTTTTGCCTTAAAGGAATAATGCTTTTAGCATGAATATTATAAATATATGGAAAAGCTATTTTTATTGAACGATTTATATTACGATCCCCTTGCCTTATCCAGATTCAGTCAATTCAGATGCCTTTATTTAGGCAAGGGGGAGACTGTTCAGAACCTGAATGACTCCCATGAATTTCAAGTCTGTTTCGTGTTGAAGGGAACATTATGTTTTTTTAGGGACCAGATTAAGTCTATGTCACAGGTCGTAATGGAAAATGAGCTGTTCTTTATCAGTTGTCTGCACAAATGTAAAGTCAGGGCAATAGATGACGTGCATCTCGTCGTTCATGCATGCAACATTGTAGCCCCTTATTTTCATGATAAGGTAATAAAATATCTGCAGAATATAGTGCTTGAGAAAGTCAAGCCTGTGGAGGTTCTTCCTGTTTATCCGTTAATGCGTTCCTTTCTTGACCTACTGGTTGATTATATGAAGCAAGGTATGGAAATCCCGGAACTGCACCGGGCCAAGGAATATGAACTTTTTTCATTATTCAAGACCTGCTACTCAAAACATGAAATAGCATCCTTCTTTCGTGATGCCTTGTCAAATGAATTGCGTTTTTTTGTATCTGTCATGACTCATTACAAAAGCTGCAGGACCGCTAAAGATTTAGCTGTTTTATGCGGATATAATGATACCATGTTCAATTTATTATTCAAAAAATGTTTTTCTGGGGAGACTCCATACCAATGGCTGCAAAAGCGGACTTCCCACGAAATCAAGCTTAAATTGATAGAGAATATTCTGCCAGTCAAGCAAATAATGCTGGAATATCATTTTAAAACGTTTTCTCATTTTACCACTTTCTGTAAAAGAAATATTGGAGCTACTCCCAATGAAATACGCAGGAAAGGAGTTGTCATTGAAAGAGCGCCTTTCCCTTAGACGATTTTCTGTATCTGTTGCCTTTAGTTAAAACAACAATATTCTAAAATAGCAGATGCCACATGTTGGATTAAAAGATAAAATACAGATACTGTCGAACCTTTTGTGTAAGCCTGTATTCTGCATCATTTGAATATAACAAAACTCTAATTTAATTTATTAATGTATGAAAAAGATTCTTTTCTATTTCTTGTTAAGTACAAGCACATTGAGTGCTTATTGTCAAACCCTGCTTGAGGGAAACAAATTTTTCGATAATTGGTCTGTTGGACTAAAGGGCGGAACAGTAACTCCGCTTACCCACAGCGCTTTTTTTAAGAATATGCGTCCTGCCGTTGGAGTGGACCTGACCAAACAGTTGACTCCCGCATTCGGACTTGGGGTCGAAGGTATGGGATATATTAATACGAGTAACAGCAGGACTGCTTTTGACGCATCCAATATCAGTCTGTTGGGAAAGTTCAATCTTATGAATCTGCTGGGTGGATATCATGGAGTTCCCCGTACTTTTGAGATGGAGACGGTTTTGGGAGCCGGTTGGCTACATTATTATGAAAACGGAAAAGGTGATATAAATTCTTGGAGCACGAAAATAGGCTTGAACTTCAACTTTAATTTAGGTTCGGAAAAGAAATGGACGTTGGCATTGCAACCTGCACTGGTGTATGACATGGAAGGAGACTTCAACGAGCACCGGAGCCATTTCAACGCCAATAATGCCGCCGTAGAAATTACTGCCGGTATTGTTTACCATTTCAAGAACAGTAACGGCAAGCATTATTTTACAATGACCAAGCCTTATGATCAGGCGGAAATAGACGGTTTAAACCGGAGTATTAATGAGTTGCGTATGGAGGTAGATTCTAAAAAACAGGATTTGAATTCTGCAAATCAAAAACTTGCGCGGCTCAACCAGATGCTGGAAGAGTGTCAGAAGCGGGAACCACAGGTTCAGACTGTTGTAGAAACAGCCAAAACGTTAGAATCTGTAGTCACATTCAGACAAGGAAAATCATCCATTGATGCATCCCAGTTGCCCAATGTGGAGCGAATTGCAACTTACCTGAATAAACACAGCAATGCCAAAGTCGTTGTGAAAGGATACGCGTCTCCCGAAGGCAGCATAGAAGTCAATGAACGGATAGCCCAAGCGCGCGCCAATGCCGTCATGAATTTATTAGTCAAAAAATATCGCATCAGTGCGGACCGCATTACTGCGAAAGGACAAGGCATAGGCAATATGTTCTCGGAAGTAGACTGGAATCGTGTTAGCATCTGTACCATCGAGGAAGGAGAATAAAAATTATCAATAAATATTGCAATAGTTTCGCGTTACTTCCAATAACGTGAAACTATTGTATAAAAGCCCCTGAATATGAATAAAATATTGCAGTCGATACTTACAGGCCTTATCCTTGTCTTATCCTCATGTCAATCTTCCCAATCGTCATACGACGGAACTTATGAAGGCATATTGCCTGCGTCCGATTGTCCGGGCATCTATGTCTTATTGGCCATTGACGGAGGGCAGTATGAATTGCTGGAGAAATATATCACGCGCCCCGGAACCTTTGTTACTTATGGAAAGGCCGGAAATCTACCCGGTGATAAGGTTCTTTTGGATAATAAGATGGAACTCAAATCCGATGATGGCCGCTTGTTATATAAGGATACGCCCCTAAAACGGATTTCCCTCCAAACGGAACTTCCGGAATTCTGTACTTCGCAACTCCTGAAAGAATCTCAAAGTGGGGAAAATGTAACCCTCAAATTATATGAGAAACAAGGAGAACAGTATGCGGACTTCCTTTTCAAGGCCAAAAAGCATATACTCAAATTAAAGGAAAAAACAGATTTAGTTTCTGAATATGCGGACAAAAACTGCTCCTTGAAAGTGCCGTCGGAAAAAAAACAATCGTCCGTGTCAGGCGAACTGGTTTTCAATGACGGAACAAATTCTTATACATTTGACCGCCTTACACCTGGTTATTGTATTTATTCGTCGGCAACAAAAAACAATCCAACCTTTTTTGATGTTGTATATTATATTGCCGGCGAAAAACCCTTGGTCAAACTTATATCTACCGCTCCTGAACATTGCTATACTCTTTTCCAGACAGAGGCTTCTGCCAAAACTGCGGAATATTCCGATGGGAAAGTGGAATGGCGGGTAGGAAATCATAAAAATGCAACATTCGTTGTTGACAATAAGGAGTATGAGTATAATGAGCAATAAAACATCAGGATTGCAGTCAAGAAAATAAATTATACATCAGGATTCATTTGCTGTTCGCTCCTTTAGCGAATAGCAATGAAACTTGGATGATAAATGTCAAATGACAGAGTTCAGTTTCACTGCAAACCTGTTTCCTGTCTCTCTATAATGAGTCCCGACAGTTCCGGCTAATTCACCGATAGTCCCGTCAATTCGAACTTTCTTCAGATAAAGATAGGGATATCCTGTCTTTAGCACATATGATATATTAACCAAAAGGCATCCAGGGTGCAAGTGGTGTAATTTATATTATCTGTACTTTTAGTTGAAACTTCTTGAATTTTGAAAGTTTCAGCCATATGCTGCAACCAGCCAACATGGGTGGTCAGAATGGCTTCATTATTCATCATTATAACCGCCAATATCAAATCTATCTGGATTTTACCTATTTTTGTGCCCGTATTATGAATCTGCAAATGGAAACGATGACTGATAATAATGAAATGAATGCCGACAACGGGGCGCCATGCTGCCATTGCCACGGGGAAGAGTGCCGTTGCCGGGAAGAAAACGGGGAATGTGAATGCCACTGCCATGCGCACGAAACCCTCTACCCCGGGGTAACCTGTATCGATGTGGAACCCGACGATTTCAACGACTGGGACTAATCCCCGCCGGACTTTATCCGGTACGGCACGCTCAACCGCTGACGATACCCGCCCACGCCGAACGTGGTCGTGACCTCTTTCACCAGGTAAACGCCGTTTTTCGAGGGATTGCGGTCACTGTCCCGGTGATACCATTTAAGTTGTAGTTGCGGAAATACTCCGTCGTCTCCTCCACGAGCTGGTCGGAGATGATGCCGATGTGCGGCGACATGTACGGCACGATGGTGTAGGTCGAGAGATCGACTTTCGTCTTCGTCACGGCGCCCTTGGCGGTCGTGTTCCCGGTAACCTTGTGCGTCTTTTTGGAAATCTGCGTGGCGTTCACCGTCTGGTACTGCCTGCTGCCGGCAATCGTCGGGTCGTACTCGGGGTTCAGACGGACAGTCACCTCGAAGAATTTCTCGTCGGTGCTGAGCGCCTTACCCGTGACGGCGAGGAATTTCGGGTCGGTCTTGACGACTTTCAGGTTGCTCTGCGCCACGTGCTCGTTGAACAGGATTTTGAACGGACCCGTCGATTCGTCTTCGGGGAAGACCGGCTGCGCCTTGCTTGACGAGTACGGGCGGCCCACGGCAATCGCCGGCATGGCTCCCTCGTTTTCGGCATCGTATTTCAGGAAGCAGTAGACCTTGTATTTCGACCACTCGGAGAGGATGTCGGCCATTTGCACAGTCCCGTACTGCTATTGACTCTCTCCAGGTTATATAGCATATTAACGGTATTACATAATGTTTATGAGAGAAACTAACACTTTTAGACATTTTCGCTTTTAATATCCATCCAGAAGCGACTCCGGAGCTTCATGGAGGGTATGGTTTGGCGGCACGATTGCCGTTAAACCGTATGGTTTTGGTTTAACCAAAACACAACTTGCTGTCCGCAGGAGCGGACCACGTTTATCCAATAATTATTGTATATCAGAGTGTTGTGTGGCTATTTTCCTGTATTTTGTGTGGCTTTTCCATCAGATATTTGCCGGCTGTTCTCCCCATTAAAAGATAGATATATCTCCATAACCATGTGACTTACGCCCATAATTCGGGGATAAGGAGGCGAATATACGGAAAATCTGCCCTTTACAT
>ENA-OZHM01000132-OZHM01000132.1-human-gut-metagenome-genome-assembly--contig:-NODE-132-length-32879-cov-4.690592_pt1 | contig 32879 bp, 28 predicted proteins | sample MGYA00244047_ERZ653688 | MGnify/ENA primary metagenome ERZ653688 (study PRJEB26926, sample SAMN06165194) | human gut metagenome | biome: ENVO:00009003; feature: ENVO:2100002; material: ENVO:00002003... | reverse complement strand
CCGGCACGGACGCCGGGCGTGTATGCCCAAAGGCTCTGCACGATGCAGAGCCAACTAAGCATACACAGCCCTTCACCACGGGAAAGGGGTTTTCGGCAAGGATGCCGAAATAAGGACACACCAAGCTTTAAGCATGGATGCTTACAAGTGGTCGAACAAAGTCGGTGCAGGACGCACCGACAACAAACGACCACGATCGCAGAGACGCAAAGCCATCAGAGTGTCCTAAAGGGGATAGGGATAATAAATCAGAAGTTTATTTCATAAACAGGCTTTTCTATCCTATAAGCTGAAATTACAGCACCGTTTTATCCACCCTCTTAATCACAAAAACATAACATAATTCACCGTTAATCTTAAATTTACTTAAATTATAGCCTTATTGCTGTGTAATGCCGTGAGTTTCAATAAATTTTCACATACATTTTAGGCATAATGCACATTGACATTAAAAAAACGAAATGTTACAATAATTGTGTAAAGTTACATAAGTATGTAACAAAACGAAAATAAGTTTTATAGGAGGATTTTTCCAATGAAGTTAAGAAAAATCATGGCAGGCGTTGTAGCTACTGCTCTCGCAGCAAGCACATTAGCCGTAGCAGCAAGCGCTGATTGCCTCACAAAGGTTGAAGGCACAGAATCAACATTAAGCACAGGCACAGGCATGTGGCTTCTCCAGCTCTACAACAAGGGCAATGAAGCTGAGGGCAAGCCCGAAACAAAGCTCGACATCGACTACTCAAAGATCGCTGCTCTTACATTTACTTTCCAGGTAAATGAAGAAGATAAGGAACTGTGGGACGGTACAATCGGCGGTTCTGTTGTATTCTCATGCAACGGTGAAAAGCTCGGCGTTGCGAACGATCCTGACGAGGCAAAGGCAGCACTCTATAATAAGTACAACTGGCCCGGTTGCGAATTCTGGGGCGTTCTTGATGAAGAGGTACTCGGTCCTGTAGGCGAAGGCTCTACATACGATGATACAAAGCCCGGTAAGGTAGAAAAAGTCGGTGATTACACATACGCTGTCACAAACAACCAGCTCGTTAACCCCATCACAGCAGGCGACGCTTCTTCTATCGAAGATATGGGTTGCATGCAGGTTGGTCTTCAGGAATGGAGCAGCGGTATCGCAGCAGTAACAGTTATAAAGTGTGAAGTTAAGGATGCAAGCGGTAACGTTCTCGTTTCATTCGATGAAAAGGGTGTTCCCACAATCGGCGGCGCTTCTGATACAACTCCCGATGATACACAGGCTCCCGATGATACAAAGGCTCCCGATGACTCTCAGGCTCCTGCAACAGAAGCTCCCGCAACAACAGGCGATTCTACAAAGCCCAACACAAACACAGGTGTTGAGAGCGTTGCAGTAGTAGCAGGCATCGCAGTTCTCGCTACAGGCGCTGTTATCGTTGCTAAGAAGAGAAAGTAATTTCGGCTTTAAGCAATAAATAAGCAATTTATCCCCCGCAGTTTTCTGCGGGGGATTTTTGTCGTTTCTTTCACATCCGCACTATCCCTCGAAAAGCACTACCACACTCGCCGTATAAACGCTCTGCCTGTTTCGCATCCGCACTATCCCTCGCCTCGCACCACCCTTGCCTCCCCTCGAAAAAGGGTGAGGTTCTGTTGCTCGGTCAAGCCGAGCAACTATGGTGGGGATTGCTTCCCATCTGCACCATCAATGAGATTTTCCACACTATCCCTCGCCTCTCACCAACCCTCCCGAACCCGCACTATCCCACGCTTAGCACCACATTCTTGGCTCCCTTGCCAAAGGGAGCTGGATTGCGACAAGGCTATTTCTTATTATAAATTGCAACATTCTGCGATTTCATCAACGTTAATATTCGCTCAGCCCTATCTGTCGCAAGACTGAGGGATCGCCCACCAGACTTTCCATTCCCACAACCATTGTAAAAGGACAACAATCCCATTGCCTTGTACTATCACCCTTGCCTTTAAATGAACGCTCTGTTGTTTTGCATCCGCACCAACCCTCTCAAAAGCACATCCATCCCTTCGCCCCTCACCCCTCAATTTCTCATTATTCCCCATCCAACATTCATTTCCTCCCTGCATACCCTTGACAACTTCCGCCGATAATTCTATAATAAAAGCAGTAACTTCCATATCAATATAAAGGTGTGATGTAATGAACTTCAAATGGGATAAAAAATATCTCTACTGGGGAGTGACCGCATTCCTCGTTATCGCCGCAGCTATCGTGTTCTTCCTCGGTCTGTCACAGATTAAAGAAATACTCGACAACATCTTCTCGTTCCTGTCTATACTGACACCCGTCCTATGCGGCTTTGTTATAGCATATATTCTCTGCCCGATAGCGACTTTCATCGAAAAGCCGTGCCTGCGCAGATTGTTCTATACAATACAGGACAAAAAGCGTGAAAAATTCGAGCGTGAACACCCCGGCGAAGAACCGCCGCCCAAGACCTTCCCCGTCCGCAAGGTCGCAAGAGTTATGAGCGTGGCTATAACTATGATTCTTGCCCTGCTTATACTCACAGGTATAATCTGGGTACTTCTCCCTCAGCTTATCGACACTATCACTATGCTCGTAAACAATATGCCGACATACGTTACGCAGATAAGCGACTGGGTATCGCAGACCCTCAGAAACTACCCCGAGGTAGAGGCTTATGTCCTCCAGTTCACCGGCGGCATTTCCGATATGCTCAACAGCTGGCTGTCAACCGAGCTTCTCCCTCAGATGAACAATATATGGAATCTGATTTCGTCCAACGTCATGAACATAATCAGCGTGTTCATGAACCTCCTGCTCGGCTTCGTTATCGCCATCTACTTCCTCAACAGTAAGGAGCTTTTCGCCGCTCAGTTCAAAAAAATCCTCTACTGCCTGTTCAAGCCTAAGGTCGCTACAAAGATTATCAACAGCACCCGTGAGGTAAACAAGTCCTTCGGTCAGTTTATCACAGGAAAGATACTCGACAGCTTTATTATTGGTATGGTCTATGTACTGCTTATGAGCATCTTCAATATGCCCTATGCCGTACTCTGTGGCGTTGTTATGGGTATATTCTGCATCATTCCCTATTTCGGACCGTTTATTGGATTTATCCCGTGTATGCTGCTGCTCGTCCTCGTTGACCCGATCCAGTGCATCTATTTCACCATTATGGTCGTTATCATCCAGAACATTGACGGTAACGTCCTCGCCCCGAAGATTATCGGCGACTCGACCGGTCTTTCGAGCTTCTGGGTCATCTTCGGTATGCTTGTCGGTCAGGGCTTGTTCGGCTTTGTCGGCCTTATCATCGGCATACCCCTGTTCGCCGTTGTATACAGCTTCACAAAAAACAGGGTCAAAAAACGACTCGAAAAGAAAGAACTTCCCTCCGACTCAAACGTGTACCGTGACATCGACCATATAGATGACGAAACAAACGAGCCGGTCTACTTCCCTCACCCCCCTTATATGAAAAAGGAAAAGGAAAAGCACGAGTTTAAAGATATAAAGAAAATCTTCGTCAAGAACAAAAATTCCGACAGCAAAAACACGGATGACAAAAAGCAGAAATAATGTTATAATTTTGCAGGCTATCAAAAACTATACAATTTTAAAGTGGGGTTTGGGGCGTAGCCCCAAGCGGGGTGAGGGCGGCAGCCCCACATTCAGCCCCGGCACGGATGCCGGGCGTGTATGCACAAGGGCTTTGCACGATGCAAAGCCAACCAAGCATACACAGCCTTTCACGGGGGAAAGGGGTTTGTGGTTTCGGCAAGGATGCCGAGATAGAACGCCCAAAGGCTTTATGCAAGGACGCATACAAGTGGTCGAACAAAGTCGGTGCAGGACGCACCGACAACAAACGACCACGATTGCAGAGACGCAAAGCCCACAAAGCGTTCTTGTAGGGATAGAGAAATTTCACTATTCTTTAAAAAACAATCTTTTTCTACAAACTGAAATCCCCCGACAAAAATCGGGGGATTAATAATCTTATTTAACAATTAAACTAAGATTGAATGCTCATCGTTAGGATCGAACAGGTGTACCTTGTTAGGATCAAGAGCAAGCTTGATAACGTCCTGAGGACGAGCAGTACATCTGGGAGATACTCTTGCTGTCAGCGGGATACCTTCGCATGTGAGGTAGAGGTAAGACTCAGCACCCATCATTTCGGTAACGTCTACTGTAGCTTCGATCATACCTGTCTTAGCGTTTGAAAGGAACATTTCTTCATCGTGAATGTTCTCGGGACGGATACCAAGGATAACTTCCTTGTCAACATAGTACTTAAGAGCTTCTGTATCTGTCTTAGCACCGGGCAGTTCAACATAGAACTTTCTGCCTCTTGTTGTCTTTGTATCTTCTGAACCGAATTCAACTGTGTACTTGCCGTTGAGCATGATAAGCTTAGCGTTGATGAAGTTCATCTGAGGTGAACCCATGAAGCCTGCAACGAACTTGTTAACGGGGTTCTCATACAGGTTGATAGGTGAGTCGATCTGCTGGATGTAACCATCCTTCATAACTACGATTCTGTCACCCATCGTCATAGCCTCGATCTGGTCATGAGTAACGTAGATGAATGTAGTACCTAACTTCTTGTGAAGCTTTGAAAGCTCAGTTCTCATCTGTGCACGGAGCTTAGCGTCAAGGTTTGAAAGAGGCTCGTCAAGTAAGAATACCTGAGGATCACGAAAGATAGCTCTACCTAAAGCTACACGCTGTCTCTGACCACCTGATAAAGCCTTGGGCTTTCTGTCGAGAAGATGTGCGATGTCGAGGATCTTAGCAGCTTCTTCAACAAGCTTCTTGATCTCATCCTTAGGCACTTTTCTCAGCTTTAAGCCGAATGCCATGTTCTCGAAAACAGTCATATGAGGATACAGAGCGTAGTTCTGGAAAACCATCGCAATATCACGATCCTTAGGAGCTACGTCATTAACGAGTCTGTCGCCGATGAAAAGCTCGCCCTCGGAAATTTCCTCAAGACCTGCAATCATTCTTAATGTTGTTGACTTACCGCAACCTGAAGGACCAACGAGGATAATGAACTCCTTGTCCTTGATGTTCATAGTAAAGTCAGAAACGGCTACTACGCCGCCGGGGTAACGCTTATAGATACCTCTTAAAGATAAACTTGCCATTTATGTGTGACCTCCTGTTTTATTGCAGAATAACCTTACGCTAATATTTTAACAAAATCGAGCCGAAAATGATAGTACCTAATTACCCAAATATCAAAGCCTTGCGTTATGCAAAATCACCAACACATATAAAACGCATTTAAATTTTGTCCTTTTTGTGTACAATTTATACAATTTTTAGCCAAATCTCAGCCTTGAATAAAGTAAATTCCGTTCGAATTTGTTACAAATCACAAATGAAAGCGGATAATTTTAGTGAAATTTTGCAATTAATACTTAAACGTGTTAAAGATTGCGTTAAAATTTCAGCATTTTGCTGAATATTTCAGCATAGATTTTAGTAAATTTCAAGTGACTGTCCCCGCAACCGACCGCCCTGACAATAAATTGACATAACGGAGGAAAAATGAAACACAGAAAAATTATCCGCTTGCTTGTTATCCCTGCCGCTCTTTTCGTTATACTGCTTATCGTTCTTGTTATGTGCCGCCGCAGTGCAATATGCGGTGAAACATACAGCGACAGAGCAAATTACGCAAAAACGCTCGGCTACAGCATATCCGCCGACAGCGAAACCGTACAGAATATCGTTATCCCTGCCGTATTCGGCAGCGTATACGAAAACTACAATGCTTTGCAAAAGCAGTGCGGCTTTGATTTATCGCTGTATAAGGGCGAGGACGCAGTACAATATACATATATTATAACCGATTACACCGATGACAGCGGAAACACGCTTGATAACATCAGAATGAACCTTATCATCGTCAGCGGCAGAATTGTCGGCGGCGATATATGCTCCGCCGCACTTGACGGCTTTATGACAGGGCTTCAGCCACGCAAAAATTAGCCGCACGGGTTTAAAGGAGCCTGCCACAATTGCGGCAGGCTCAATGATTTTATTTGGCTTACTTTGTTCCGAACAGTCTGTCGCCTGCGTCACCGACACCGGGAGTGATATACAGATCCTCATTAAGACCGTCGTCAAGCGCACCGCAGTAGATCTCTACATCGGGGAATTCCTTGTGTATAGCGGCTATGCCCTCGGGAGCGGCGATAATGCACATAAACTTTATAGAATGTGCGCCGGCTTCCTTGATCTTGCGTATAGCGTGTACAGCCGACGTGCCTGTAGCGAGCATAATATCGGTAACTATTACGTCACGCTCGTTTATATCAAACGGGAGCTTGCAGTAATACTCGTTTGCGACCGTTTTATCCGATCCGCCCTTTCCTCTGAATATACCGATATGACCTATCTTTGCGGCAGGAACAAGTGCCATAACGCCTTCGGTCATACCAAGACCTGCACGGAGGATAGGTACAAATGCGAGCTTTCTGCCTGAGATAACATTTGACTCTGCGATAGCTACGGGAGTCTGGATCTGTACCTTCTTAAGAGGAAGATCTCTCGTTGCCTCATAGCACATAAGCATTGAAATTTCGCTTACAAGCTCTCTGAATTCCTTTGCGCCCGTGTTCTTATCTCTTAAAAGAGATACCTTGTGCTGTACAAGGGGGTGGTCACAGATGTGAAGTTTCTCGTTTGCCATAACATTCTCTTTTCTCCCTATGTATTGTTGGATTAGTTTTTTATAGCCCTGCCGTGATTTTCATAGGGAAAAATCCGCAGACTTTGATTACTTACTTATTTTCAAGCGCCATCATCTTGTCAACTCTTGCTGCGTGTCTTCCGCCCTCGAACTCGGTTGACAGGAATACTCTTACTATTTCTTCAGCCGTACCCGCTCCTATTACTCTGCCGCCCATGCACAGAACGTTTGCATCATTGTGAAGGCGTGTGTACTTTGCCGTATAATAATCCTGGCACAAAGCCGCACGGATACCCTTTATCTTGTTTGCCGATATGCTGATGCCTATACCCGTACCGCATATCAGAATGCCCTTGTCGCACTCTCCGCTTTTGATTTTCTCGCAGGTCTTTTCTGCAATGTCAGGGTAATCCGCTCTCTCTCCGTTACAGCCGCAGTCGATATATTCGACTCCCAGCCCGTCAAGGAACTTCTTAACCTCGCACTTCAGTTCATATCCTGCGTGGTCGCTACCTATTGCCAGCATTTTTATTCTTTCCTTTCTTTATATGCCTCAGCATTTTTTGCCATAAGCTCACGCTGAGCCTGCGGCAGCTTAAGATACATCGGCATAAGCTGTTCGGGCGTTAACTGCGGTGCGTTTACAGCCGCAAGGCATACACCGTAGCCCGTCTGGTATCTTAACGGATCGGGGGCAATCTTCACATTTTCCATTCCCTCGGCATCCGTTGCTTTTTTCATTATAAATGCGCCGTCGCCGACAAGCATTATATCATCGTCATATTCCGACAGCATTCTTGCCGCTTCATCGGTCTTAAGGCACTCCTCTTCGGTCAGCCTTTCAACCTTGCCGTCCTCAATGCGAAACAGTGCAACATAAACCTGATTGCACCTTGCGTCCATTGCGGCGCAGACAACGCAGTCATAAGCTGTAACATTATACGCCATAGCTTCAAGCGTCGAAACTGCCGCACAAGGCTTCGACAATGCAAAAGCAAGACCTTTTACCGCCGATATGCCTATACGAAGTCCCGTGAAAGAACCCGGACCGTTCGCCACTGCGAAAAGTCCTATATCCTCCATAGAAAGCTCCGCATTTCTGACAAGATCCCTTACGACAGGCATAAGCGTCACGCTGTGCGTCAGCTTGTTGTTTATCACCGTACTGCCGAGTATCTGCCCCTTTTCCGTATCGTACACGGCGGCACAGCAAGGAGCGGCGGCAGTGTCGATACCGAGTATCAGCATAGTTCCTCCTGCGGAATATATTCAATTACTCTTGAATTATCCCCTGTTTTAGTGATATTCACACCGCACCTGCCGTCAAGATACGAGGCAAGCTCAGGTATGTTCTCGCTCCACTCTATACACATTATTCCGCCTCGGTCGAGGTAGTCGAAAAATCCGATAGCGTACAGATCGTCGAGCGTGTTTATTCTGAAAAGGTCAAAGTGGAATATCGGCACATCGCCCTCATATTCGTTCACAAGAGCGAAGGTCGGACTTGTAACATCGTCCGTACTGCCGAAATATTCCGCTATACCCTTTGTTAAGTGCGTTTTTCCTGCGCCCATTTCACCGGTATAAAGCACACAGTCGCCGGCTTTCAGATAAGAGGCTATCTTTTTGCCGATTTCAACCGTTTCTTCGGGCGAATCTGAAATAAACCGTTCCATCAGAACAGACCGCTTATCTCGCCGTCTGCGCTTACATCAATCTTGTTTGCGGCAGGAACCTTGGGCAGTCCGGGCATTGTCATAATATCACCCGTGAGTGCGACAACAAAGCCTGCACCTGCCGACAGCTTTACATCACGGACGGTTATCGTGAAGTCCTTCGGGCAACCGAGCTTTGTCGGGTCGTCCGATAAGGAATACTGCGTCTTTGCAACGCATACAGGCAACTTGTCAAAGCCGATAGCTTCAATTTCCTTTATTGCCTTTTCCGCACCCGTTGTATAGCTTACGCCGTCCGCACGGTAGATTTCCTTGGCGATTATACTTAGCTTTTCCTTTATGGTCAGCTTCTCATCATATATAGGAGCAAAATTCGTCTTGCCCTCGTTTTCGTTTATTGTATCTATAACAGCGTTTGCAAGCTCGATACCGCCTTCTCCGCCCTTTAAGAATACATCTGAGAACGCAACCTTTGCGCCCATCTTCTCGCAGTATTCACGGACAATAGCTATTTCAGCCTCTGTATCGGTATAGAAGTGGTTTATCGCAACAACTGCAGGCACGCCGTATTTACGCATATTCTCAATATGTGCGCCGAGGTTTACGATGCCCTTTCTAAGAGCCTCTGTGTTTTCAGCGGTAAGCTCGGTTTTCGGAACACCGCCGTTGTATTTCAAAGCACGGATAGTAGCTACTATGACCGTACACGAGGGCTTAAGTCCTGCGTAACGGCACTTTATGTCAAAGAACTTCTCCGCACCGAGATCACTGCCGAAGCCTGCCTCGGTTATGGCATAGTCGCCGAGCTTTAACGCAAGCTTGGTCGCTCTTACGCTGTTACAGCCGTGAGCAATGTTTGCAAACGGACCGCCGTGAATGATAGCGGGAGTATTTTCGAGCGTCTGCACGAGGTTGGGGTTGATAGCGTCCTTTAAGAGTGCTGTCATTGCGCCTACCGCCTCAACATCAGAAGCGAATACGGGCTTTCCGTCATAAGTATACGCAACAAGAATTCTGCCGAGCCTTGCCTTAAGATCAACAAGATCGTCCGCAAGACACAGTATCGCCATTATCTCGCTTGCAACGGTTATCTGGAAGTGATCCTCTCTCGGAACGCCGTTCACCTTGCCGCCAAGACCGATTATGCAGTTTCTCAGCGCTCTGTCGTTCATATCAAGACAACGCTTTATCTGTATGCGTCTGGGGTCTATTCCGAGTACGTTTCCCTGCTGAATGTGGTTATCTATAAGTGCGCAAAGCAGATTGTTTGCGGAAGTGATTGCGTGCATATCCCCCGTGAAGTGAAGATTTATATCCTCCATAGGCACTACCTGCGCATACCCTCCGCCTGCCGCACCGCCCTTTATACCAAAGACGGGACCCAGTGAAGGCTCACGCAGTGCAAGTACAGCCTTTTTGCCTATCTTGTACATACCCTCCGCAAGACCTACGGAAGTAGTTGTCTTGCCCTCTCCTGCAGGAGTGGGGTTTATAGCCGTAACAAGTATCAGCTTGCCGTCCTCTTTGCTTTCAAGACGGTCTATACATTCCTGTGAGATCTTCGCCTTGTAGTGACCGTAGGGTATAAGCTCCTCCTCGTCAATTCCGAGTTCCTTTGCTATATCCTTTATTTTTAGCATTTTTGCGTTCTGGGCAATTTCAATATCGCTGAGCATTTTTTCTACCTCTTTTTACTGTGGCTGACAGCCTGAATTATAACCTCTCACGTCATTGTAAAGACGTAATTTAAGTATAGCACAGTGGCGGGTGAATTTCAAGGTTTAAAGAATATTTTACACCGACCGCCGCTTACGGATTTACACAAACTTAAGCTGGTCAACGTCCTCGTCGTACAGCGTACCCGCAACAGGCACGGTCTTTGTCCTGTAGCTGTCTGCGTCCTTTATCATACCGTCCTTGTATTTGACCGCAGATCTGAGCTTTGCTCTGGTAAGCCTCATTACCTGCACGCCCTGCGTATCCCTTGCCGCTTTGGGCAGGATAAGCACGGTGTTGAAAATCATGACCTTGCCTGCGTCTGAGCTTAGCATAAACTCGCAGTCGCCGTCAATAAGCGTCATAGATACGAGCGGCGAGCCGTCATTATATGCGTTCGCCAGCTTTTTACGCCTTGTCTTTGTTTCAAACGATGCCATAGGCACTTTTGCGCATTTACCGTTTTCAAAGAACATTACAAGCGTTCCGCTGTAGTCCTCTGCGGCTATCATCTTTATTATCCTCTCGTCCGGGTCAAGCTCCAGCTTTACGGGCAGATAGTCGCCCATCACGCTTGCCTTTCCGTCCTCAAAGTCGCAGGCTCTCGCCTTGTACACCTGATATTTATCGGTGAAGAACAACAGCTCCGCACGGTTACTGCCGTCATAGGTTTCGATTATCTCATCGTTTTCCTTGAGCTTCTGTTCGCCGCTCATTCTCAGCGACTGAGGAGTGATTTTCTTGAAATATCCCTCACGGGTGAAGAACAGATTAACGGGATAATCGGGTATCTCCTCCTCCGCCTCGTTCACCTCGTCCTCAGTGCCGTAGATAAACATTGTCTTTCTGGGCTTGCCGTATTTCTTCGCTATATCACCAAGCTCCGATATGATTATCTGCTTTACTCTGCGTTCCGAAGAAAGAATATCCTCCATATCGGCTATCTCTTCCTTAAGGCTGTCTATTTCCTCAATGCGCTTCAAGATATAACCCTTGTTTATATTTCTCAGTTTTATATCCGCAACATATTCAGCCTGTGTTTCGTCTATGCCGAAGCCTATCATAAGGTTCGGTACGACCTCTGCGTCATCCTCTGTTTCACGGATTATCTTTATAGCCTTGTCTATATCAAGCAGTATCTTCTTAAGACCTGTCAGCAGATGAAGCTTTTCTTTCTTCCTTGCAAGTTCAAACTTTGTCTTTCTCTTTACGCAGGTAATTCTGAAATCCGTCCACTGCTCAAGAATCTCGGCAACACCCATGACCTTCGGCATACCGCCTACAAGAATGTTGAAGTTGCAGGAGAAAACGTCCTGTAAAGGAGTTATTCTGAACAGCTTTTTCATTACCGCCTCGCTGTCCTGCCCACGCTTTAAATCAATAGTTATCTTAAGACCCGATAAATCCGACTCGTCACGCACATCGGAGATTTCCTTCAGCTTGCCCAGCTTCACCTGCTCAACTATCTTATCTATTATAGCCTCGATAGTCGTCGTAGGCGGAATCTCAGTCACTTCGATACAGTTTGCCGTTTTGTCATAGATATACTTACTGCGCACCTTTACGCTTCCACGTCCGGTAGCATATATACGGCGAAGCTCGTTCTCGTCCTGTAATATGAAGCCTCCGCCGGGGAAATCCGGTCCTTTAAGCGTGGATACAATATCGTGTTCGGGATTTTTCATAAGTGCGGCGGCTGTTTCACATACCTCCGACAGATTGAAGGAGCAGATATTGCTCGCCATAGATACGGCGATACCGACGTTATTGTTTACCAGTACCGCAGGAAATCTTGTAGGGAGCAGTACAGGCTCTGTCATTGAGTTATCGTAATTCGGCACAAAGTCAACTATATCACGGTCAATATCCGCAAATATTTCTGCGCAGATAGGGTCAAGCTTGGCCTCCGTATATCGTGATGCCGCAAACGACATATCTCTTGAATATGCCTTGCCGAAGTTACCCTTGCTGTCAACATACGGGTGCAGAAGTGCCTCGTTGCCCCTTGCAAGTCTTACCATCGTTTCGTATATTGCCATATCGCCGTGCGGATTTAATTTCATCGTCTGTCCGACAATGTTCGCCGACTTTGTTCTTGCTCCCGTAAGCAGACCCATCTTGTACATCGTATACAGCAATTTTCTGTGCGACGGCTTGAAACCGTCAATTTCGGGGAGCGCACGGGAAACTATAACGCTCATTGCATACGGCATATAGTTTTCGGTCAGCGTATCGGTTATCGGCTGATTTTCGACAATGCCTGCACCCTCTATATAAGCGCTTTTATTCGGAGCGACCTTCTTCTCGCTCTTTTCGTTCTTTCCTTTTCTCAAAATCTATACCTCTTTTTAGCTTTATACCCTGCTCAGAGCGAAAACTCTTTTTTCAGCTTTTCAAAGCGTTTCTCGTATTTATCTCTTACGGGTAACGTTGTATTCTGTAAAACGTGTTGCAGAATATCTGCGTCTTTCAGTACCTCGTCAAGCGGAAGCCCGACATTTTCCTTGTCGCTGTGGTTCGCTATCGCTCTTGTGATATTGCCTATCTCGCACACGCTGAAAAGCCCCGTCTTTGCCAGTATCGGCATTACAGCGTCAGCGCTTTCTTCTGCGTGCTTTTCGTCAACGCCCGTCAGATATTTACGGTAGTCGTGGAGCAGTCCGCTTATCTGCGCAAGCTCTGCGTTCACACCTCTGCGCAGTGCGATAAGCCCTGCCGTCTGTGCCGTGCCGAAAAGATGAATGTACGCCTTCTGCCGTCTTTCCTCGGGCAGTGTAGCTATCATCTCCGACACTACGGCAGATATTACCTCTATCCTGTTAATTTCCATATATCCTCCGCTCAAGATACGTCTATATCGTCAAGGTACTTATAGCCGTAGTCACGGATATAGTCCTTTCTTCCGTCAAGGTTATCACCGAGCAGCAGCTCGAATATCTCCTGCGTTTTCTGTGCGTCCTCCGGCATTACTCTTATAAGCCGTCTTGTTTCGGGGTTCATAGTGGTAAGCGACATCATTTCCGGTTCGTTCTCACCAAGACCCTTTGAACGCTGTATCTTATACTTCTGCTCGCCTATATCGGCAAGTATCCTCTGCTTTTCCGCTTCTGTATAGGCAAAGTAGGTCATATCCTTGCTGTTTATCTCATAAAGCGGCGACTCTGCAATATACACAAAGCCCTTTTCTATTACGGTCGGAACAAGTCTGTACAGCATAGTAAGAATAAGCGTTCTTATCTGGTATCCGTCATAGTCCGCATCGGTGCAGATAATTATCTTTTCCCACCTGAGATTATTTAAATCAAAGGTTGAAAGGTCTTTATTCGCCTTTGCCTTTACCTCAACACCGCAGCCGAGTATCTTCATAAGGTTCGTGATAATTTCGCTCTTGAATATCTTGTCATAGCTTGCCTTAAGGCAGTTGAGCGTCTTACCTCTTACAGGCATTACCGCCTGATAGTCTGCGTCCCTCGCCTGCTTTACAGCGCCTAAAGCCGAGTCACCCTCCACTATATAAAGCTCTCGTCTTGCCGTGTCCTTACTCCTGCAGTCAACGAACTTCGGTATCCTGTTCGCAAGGTCTATCTTGCCCGAAAGCTGTTTCTTTATTGTATCTCTTGCCTTTGCGGCATTTTCACGGGCACGCTTGTTTATCAGCACCTGCTCGCATATCTTGACCGCTTCGTCCGGGTTTTCAAGGAAGTACACTTCAAGCTGATGCTTCAGCCAGTCGGTCATAGCCTCCTGTATAAATTTATTGGTTATGCTCTTTTTCGTCTGGTTCTCATAGCTTGTCTGCGTTGAGAAGTTTGAAGATATGAATACGAGGCAGTCGGCAATATCGGTAAATTTTATCTTGCCCTCGGTCTTGTTGTACTTGCTGTTGGCTTTCAGCCAGCCGTCTATCTGATTTGTAAATGCCGCCTGCATAGCCTTGTCGGGACTTCCGCCGTGCTCAAGCCAGCTTGAATTGTGATAGTGCTGTATAAGCTGAACTTTGTTTGAAAATACAAAAGCGACCTTCATCTTTACCTTGTATTCCGGCTTGTCCTCTCTGTCCTTACCTGTACGCTGTGCGCTCCATACCTGCTCGGTAGTAAGTGCTGTATCGCCTACGATTTCTTTCAGATAATCGCTGATACCGTTTTCATAGCAGTAGATATGCTCTTCAAAGCGTGTTTCCCCTGTTTCCTCGTCACGCACTTCGTTTCTCAGCACAAAGGTCAGCCCGTCATTTACTACCGCCTGTCTGCGCAGAACATCGTCAAAATATTCAAACGGTACGTCAATATCCGTAAATACATCAAGGTCGGGCTTCCACTTGATTTTAGTACCCGTTGTTCCGTCCGACTGGTGACGGCGGAAGCCTCTTTCTTCCTTTTCAACGTTATAGCCCTTTTCGAATCTCAGGTCGTATATCCACGTTCCGTTATTGCTCTCGACCTCCATATACTCAGCCGCAAACTGCGTCGAGCAAAGGCCAAGACCGTTAAGACCGAGCGAGTATGAGTAGTTATCACCGCTGTTATTGTCGTACTTACCGCCTGCGTACAGTGTGCAGAAGGCAAGCTCCCAGTTGTACTTTTCCTCGTTTTTATTGAAGTCTATCGGTATACCTCTGCCGTAGTCCTGCACTTCAATGCTTTTATCAAGGAAGCGTGTAACGATTATCTTCTTTCCGAAGCCCTCTCTCGCCTCGTCTATCGAGTTTGAAAGTATCTCGAACACGGAGTGACAACAGCCGTCAAGCCCGTCCGAGCCGAATATAACGCCGGGGCGCAGTCGTACCTGATCGGGTCCTTTCAGCTGTTTAAGACTGTTATCGTCATAATTTTTCTTTGCCATCAGCTTTATCCTTTCAACCGCCGTACTCCCCTGTACAGCGAAACTTTAGTCAATAAGTAATTTTATTGTACCATAAAAAAGCCGTTTTTGCAAGCAGTTAAAATTACGCTCCCTGCACATTAGCAGGGAGCGGATATTACTGCACTTCATAAAAATGCTAATCTTCTATTCCGAGCAACCACGCAACAGATACTTTGAGTATTGAAGACAGCGCACGCAATTCATAATCTGCTACAAACCGTGTACCTATCTCTATACGTGATACGCTGTCTCTTTCTATAATAACCCCTTCTATCTGCAATTTTGCCGCAAGGTCACGCTGAGTAAGGCGAACACGGCGGCGAGCTTCATGAACTCTGTCGCCACATATATTCTTTTTCCCTTCAAATTCATAAATTTTCATCATAGCACTCCTTTTATGTTAAAGATAAGATTTTTCTTGACTTTAGCATATTATTGAGCTATAATGGTGTTAAAGATAAGAATTTTGAATTTTTCTTGTCTAATGACTTTTTATTACAAAAGGAGATTTATTATGAGTAATATGTTTAAAGGTTATCAGAACAAAAAAATACCCACAAGCATTGCAGATTGCATTGCTCCCAACTCTTTATCCTTGAATCTTTGGAAATGGTGCAAAAGAGTAGAAACTCTCGGTTGTATCATGGCAACGGTAGTCCTTATATTAAGCCTTATGCAATCAATACAAGCCGCATCCGTTACGCAAGAGGTCGAAACTTTGTATGGCAGCAGAGATAAGCAAACTTTTGATGTATGGATATTTTTGTTATATCTGTTTGGCTCAGTTGCAAAAGCCTTTGTGACATACTGTTCTTTTCATAGTGCTGCATTGTTGCTCGGAGCTATAAGCAGTATTGTCCAGAACACAAGAATCAGTGCCGATCTTGCATTACTTAATTCAATGTCAAATCCTGAATTGCCGATAACAAATTGTGACGATAACAAATTGCTAAGAAAAGAAAAGAATGTTGCCGCTGAGACTTGGATTTGCAAAAATTGCAAAGCAGTCAATAGCTCCAACAATTTATTCTGTCAATCGTGCGGAGAAAACAAATAATTGAATATACAAAACCGCTCCCCGTGAAAATCACAGGGAGCGGTAATTTATCAGGTTTTACTCAATATTAAATCAATACTTAGCGTAAGGATTCTCACCGTCATACAGCATACCTGCGGGACGGTTGAATTCAAGATCCTCAACGCCGAGATACTTCAGTGTATCGAAGATAGCCTTGCCGTAGTGACCGAATGCTACTGCACCGTGGTGAGGATAGTTCTTCTTGATAAGAACGTTGCGGTAGAATCTTCCCATTTCGGGGATAGCGAATACGCCGATAGCGCCGAATGAACGTGTAGCAACAGGGAGAACTTCACCCTCGGCAACATAAGCTCTCAGCTTAGCGTCTGCCGTGCTCTGTAAACGGAAGAATGTGATGTCGCCGGGAACGATGTCGCCCTCGAGCGTACCTCTTGTGATATCAGGCTCCTTATCAGGCTCAAGACCTCTGTGCATGATAAGCTGATACTTCATAGTCTTGCTTGTCAGCTTGCATGAAGCCGTATTACCGCAGTGGAAGCCCATGAATGTATCCTTGAGTGTGTAGTTGTACTTGTCCTTGATAGACTCAACATACATATCTGCAGGAACAGAGTTGTTGATGTCGAGCAGTGTAACTGCGTCTTCTGAAATGCAGGTGCCGATATATTCGCTGATTGCACCGTAAATATCAACCTCGCACGCTACGGGGATTCCTCTTGCTGTAAGTCTTGAGTTTACATAGCAGGGAACACAGCCGAACTGTGTCTGGAATGAGGGCCAGCACTTGTTGGCGAATACAACGTACTTTCTGCTTCCCTTATGTGCTTCCATCCAGTCAAGCAGTGTGATCTCAAGCTGTGCAAGTCTGGGCAGGATACCGGGCATCTTGTTGCCGTCACCAAGCTCCTTTTCCATATCTGCAACAACTTCGGGGATTCTTGCGTCATTCTTATGCTCGTTGAATGCGGCATAAAGGTCAAGCTCCGAGTTCTCTTCAATCTCAACGCCAAGGTTGTAAAGCTGCTTTATAGGAGCGTTACAAGCGAGGAAGTCCTGAGGACGAGGACCGAATGAGATAACCTTTAAGTTGTTAAGACCGATAACTGCTCTTGCAACAGGGATAAATTCCTTTATCATATCTGCAACCTCTGTAGCTGTTCCTACAGGGTATTCGGGTATGTATGCCTTGATGTTTCTGAGTGCTAAGTTGTAGCTTGCATTCAGTACGCCGCAGTAAGCGTCGCCTCTGCCGCCTACTAAGTTATCCTGTGTTTCCTCTGCCGCAGCAACGAACATTACAGGACCGTCAAAATACTTTGCAAGCAGTGTTTCAGCCGACTCGGGACCGAAGTTTCCGAGGTATACAACCAGTGCATTGCAGCCTGCGCCCTTAAGCTCCTCAAGAGCCTGCATCATATGTGTTTCGCTTTCGATAGTGGTGGGACATTTGAATACGTCAACACCGATCTCCTTACATGCCTTTACAACAGCCTCACATCTTGAAGCTGAAAGGCTCATGGGGAAACAGTCACGGCTTACAGCCGCAATTCCGAGCTTTACATCGGGTATGTTCTTCATAGCAAAAATTCCTTTCTGTGCAGTTTATTCTCTGCTTTATAAATCTGTCATAATACCGCCGCATTTTTTGTTATGTACCGCTTACGTTTTGAGTAATCGTTTACTTGTATTCGCAAAACAAAAACCTCTGCAACGGGTCTTATTATTATTGTATCACAAATAATCGTCATTGTCTACAGATTTCCGATAATTTTACGCCGTTTTCACACGAAATTATCAGCAAGTCGATGTAACAGGTTACACGGTAATTAAGTAAAACGCATTTCTTTTACCGTTTATTGACACGCCGTGCTATTTATGTTATCATTTTACTATATTAAGTATTTAAACAGCGGAGGAAGACCGATGAAATACAGACGATTGCTCTTTTGGGTAAAAGACCCGTATTCCGATAGTTCCGACGAACTGTTCACCAAAGCCGTAAAAGAAAATTTCTGCTACTGCGTTTCCCATTGCGACGACTACCGCAGAATATGCGAAAATCTCGGTATATCCTCTCCCTCGGATGCGTCCGGACTTCCCGTGATACCCACATTGCTGTTCAAGAAAAAGCAGATTTTCAATAAAGGCTGTATTCCGCTTATAAAAGCGACTTCCTCCGGCACAAGCGGCAGGAAAAGCACGATAGCCTTTGACACGGGCGGTCTTCTCTGCGGACTTAAAATGGTTATGCGTGTATCAAAGCTGAGAAATCTGTTATCTCCCGTTCCGTGCCACTATATCATTATGGGTTACAAGCACCACAGAGGAAACAAGACTGCCGTAACAAAGACGGCTTTCGGTGCGACATTCTTCACTCCTGCACTGAGCCGCAATTATATCCTGACATATAAAAAGGGCGGCTATTCCCCCGACTTTGACAAGATCATAGAACTTATTGTCAGTCATTCACGTTCACGTTTTCCGACAAGATTCATGGGGTTTCCGGCTTATACTTATTTTCTGCTGAGAATAATGGACGAACGTAAAATTTATCTTAAAATGCCGAAAGGCTCACGCATAATGCTCGGCGGCGGCTGGAAACAGTTCTATGCTGAGCAAGCCGACAAAAATTCCTTTTACAGCCTTGCCGAAAAGGTACTCGGCATAAAGGAAAACGATATTATCGAATTTTTCGGAGCGGTAGAGCATCCGATTTTATACTGCGACTGCAAGGAACATCACTTCCACGTTCCCGCTTACAGCAGAGTTATAATCAGAGATGTCGATACGTTAAAACCGCTCGAAAACGGCAAGACAGGACTTGTAAACCTGATAACTCCTATGGTTAAAGCAACCCCGGTGCTTTCCGTAATGACAGATGACCTCGGCATACTCCATAACGGAAGCGAATGTTCCTGCGGACTGAAAACGCCGTTTCTTGAAATTGTCGGCAGAGTTGCACCGGAGGATATAAAGACCTGTGCGGCAGGCGCAGAAGAGATAATAAAGGGTGTGAACGTATGATTTTCTTTGATGGCGAAATATACGAAAACGATATGTGCGACAAGCTGTTAGCCCGTTTTGAAGACAGAATATGCGACACTCTCGGAAACTGTCGGCTTTCTGCTAAGCAGGTCATGCTTGCCGCCGAAAAAATCAGCACGGATATAGAAAACGGTGCTTTTGACGATATGCTCTCAGCGCTTGACATTGAAAATGTGAGTTACTATAAACAGCTTATACTCGCCTGCCTCAGCCGTGAAAATCTTGAATACAGGCTGAAAACCGAGCTTGGAGATTCAGACGGCTTTATCGGTTCTCCGAACGGCATCACTCCGAAAATAAAAATTCAGACAAAACCTCTCGGCGTTCTGTTCCACATAGCCGCAGGAAATGCCGACGGCTTACCCGTGATGAGCGTTGCAGAAGGACTTCTTGCAGGCAATATCAATATACTGAAGCTTCCGTCCGCCGATAAGGGCTTGTCAATCCACATAATAAAGCGACTTTGCAAATATGAGCCTTTGCTGTCACGCTACATATATGTCTTTGATACCCCGTCAAGCGATGTGCGTACCATCCAGACGCTTGCAGGCTTTGCCGACGGCATAGTGGTATGGGGCGGTACTGAAGCCGTAAAAGCAGTGCGTTCACTTGCTCCGCCGGGAGTTAAGCTGATTGAATGGGGACACAAGCTCGGCTTCTGCTACATTTCCGATTACGCAAACCATACAGATGAATTTTCGGCTCTTGCCGATCATATAGCCTCTACAAAGCAACTGCTCTGCAGTTCCTGCCAGACCGTGTTTATTGACACCGATGATAAAACCGAGCTTACCCTATTTTGCAAAATGTTCCTTCCGTATCTTGAAGCGGCAATCGGAAAACACAGAAATACCTCAATAGGCACACGGGCGAGAGATACGCTCATAAGCTACTCCGCCCGTCTTGAACAGGCAATCGGGATACGGCAAATTTCTCCCGATGTATTTTACGGCAAAAATTGCAGCCTTATCATAAAAGACGACTTTGAGCTTGAACTGTCGCCTATGATGTGCAATGTGCTTGTAAAAAGGCTTCCGAGAAAGAACATAATGCGTACACTGAGAAATGCAAAAGGCTTTTTGCAGACCGCAGGGCTTATCTGCGGCAAGGCTGACAGAGCAGAGCTTACCGACCTGTTGCTCTGTGCAGGAGTTACAAGAGTTACGCAGGCGGGAAATATGTCCGCTTACTTTTTCGGAGAATCCCACGACGGAGAATATCCGCTATCCCGATACACAAGAAAAATCAATATCGAACTGAATAATCAGACTGAGGAAACAAATATATGAAAAAACTCGTTTTACCGCTCAACATTATTTTTCTCGGCTTATCGCTTGCTTGCGATACAGCTCTGATAATTACTCATCTCTACCCGATAAAAATAACCGCAAGCGTTTTCTTTATGCTTGCCGCTACAGTAAACCTGATATACGCCCTGAAATACTTCCCCGATAAGAAACTGCCGTCAGTAATACTGACCGTCGGCGTATTCTTCGCAATGAGCGCAGATATAGCGATAAACTTAAATTTCATCGCAGGAGCGGCGATTTTCGCCTTAGGTCATATCTGCTACTACATAGCATATTCGCTGATGCAAAAGCCCCGTCCGACCGACTTTATCCCCGCAATTATAATATTTATCCCCATAGTGCTGTTTATGATGTTCTCACCGCTTCTTGACTTCGGCTCGTCGCTTATGAAAATCATCGGCATTTCATACGCTGTTATAATCTGCATTATGACAGGCAAAGCAATAATGAACTTTATCCGCATAAAGAACAGATTCAACCTTATACTTGCGCTCGGCAGTGTGCTGTTCCTTATATCCGATATAATGCTCCTGATGGCGTACTTCTCAAAAATAGATTTCCCGTTCTCGAATTTCTGCCTTGCCCTATATTACCCCGGTCAATGCCTTATTGCAAACGGTCTTGCACATATAAAAACAGCTATAACAGAAAAAATCCGTGTCGCCTGACACGGATTTTTTATTACTGATTATTCCGGGCTATCGTCCAATCCCGACCGTACCACAAAGTCACACCAACCACAAACCTCTCAAAAGGTCGGAATTTGCCGTGCCCCATGGGCACCGCCGCTTAGTGCTTCTTCAACCAGTTGCGAATCCACTTGCCGTTTTCGGTAAGATTGCTCTCGCTCCAGTTTCCGTTTGCCGATGTTCCCGGCCGCAGTACCGAGCAGGTTTCATCCTTGTTGCAGATACTCCAGTTACAGTAGCTTATGCCTTGCTTGTCAAAATAGCTAAGCCACTTCTGCGTTTCGTTGAAGTCGTTCGCACCGCCGCCCGATGCGTCACAAGTACCGAATTCCGACACGAATACAGGCAGTCCCTGTGCCACGCAGTTTTCTACATTTGAACGAAGTCCTGCGTGAGTTGCCGCATAGAAGTGGAACGCATACATTACATTCTTGTAGTTCAGCGGATCGGAAAGCGGCTTGTCGATCTCCTGACTCCATGTTGGCGTGCCTACTATAATTACCGAGTTCGGCGCATTCTTGCGGATAACGGGTATTATCTTTTCCGCATACGGCTTGATATTACCGCTCCACGATGCACCTCCGTTCGGCTCGTTGCATATCTCGTAAATTACATTCGGGTATTTTGCATATCTCTTTGACACCGTTTCAAAGAAGGATTTCGCCTCGTTTGTATACTTGGACGGGTCGCCGGGATTAAGAACGTGCCAGTCAATGATAACATACATATCCAGCTTGATGCAGATGTCAACACCCTTTTCAAGCAGTTCAAGACTTCCGCTCTTGTTGCCCATATAGCACTGACCGTTGCCCCACTCGTCAACATACATTGCAAGACGGACAACATTCGTATTCCAGTCATCACGGAGCGTTTTGAATGCACTCTCATTTACGAATTCGGGGAACCATGTAAGCCCGTGCGTACTCATTCCCCTGAGCTGATAACCCTTGCCGCTCTTATCGACAAGCTGTCCGTTCTTTACCGAAAGCTGACCGTGCTGTGATACCGGCGTAGTGCCTTTAGGGTCGCTCGGTGCCGGAGGAACTGTTGCCGCCGGCTTTTTGGTCGTTGACGTATTATTGTTGTTATTGTTGTTATTATTATTGTTGCTGTTATTTCCGGCACTCGTTCCTGCGGTACTTCCGTTCACAGTCACTTTACCCTCATTGATATAAGCGTCAGCCGAATAATTGAATCCGAATGAAACGCTCTTTCCCTTTTCTATAGTTCCGTTGTAGCTCTCGTTCTTGACCGTCATTGTGTTTCCCGAAATGCTGAATATTCCGTTCCACTGCGACATCAGCTTTGTGTTGCCGGGGACGGTTACCTTTGCCGTCCAGCTGTTCACCGTATCGCCGTTATTGGTTATAACGATCTCATAACCTCCGCACTTCTTACCGCCTTCTTCCCAGCTGCTCGACTTCTTCCACTGAACAGTGAAATTGCTTGCAGATGAAGCAGGCTTGCTCTGGCTGTTGTTTTTCGTGTCGGCAGTTGACGGTGCCTTTGTTGTATCGGCAGGCTTCTCGGTGTTCTCTGCCTTTGATGTATTTTCCTGCTTTGAAGTATTACTTTCTTCCTGTTCGGAGGTATCGGAAGATGTGTCGCTCTCTGTTACTGAGCTGTCAACGGAAGTAACCTCGGAATTTTCATCAACACTGCTCGTATCCTCAATATACGATACATTGCTTTCGGTCGCCGAGCTGTTTCCGACAGACGATAATACACCGCTGTCCTGCGCCGCACAGCCTGCAAGCATAGCCGCCGCAATAAACACAGCTATCGCACGTCTGATTATAGATTTTTTCATATTTCCTCTTTCGGTCGTGATATTAAAACAGCCCTCACGAATGAGGGCTGTCATTATCAGTTAATCTTTTTAAGATTACTTTCTCTTCTTAGCAACTACTACTGCACCTGCTGCGAGGAGTGCAACACCTGCAACTGCTGCAACGCCTTCAACACCTGTGTTTGTGTTAGGCTTTGTAGAATCGCCTGTTGTAGGAGCATCTGTAGCGGGAGCATCTGTAGCGGGAGCATCTGTATCAGCGGGAGCATCTGTATCAGCGGGCGCCTTATCATAGCCTGTTACATCAAATGTAACTTCAATATCGCTTACAAAGTTGCCTGCCTGATCATCAAGAATCTCAGCATCAGGTGTCCATGTGTTGATAAGAGGAACACCTGCAACGTTAGCTGTAAGAGCGTCAGGGTTATCAGCACAGTTTGCATCAGGCTTTGTTACATCAAAATCATTGATGTCGTTATCAGCAACGTTATCAAATGAAACGGGAGCTGAAAGCACTTCTGTACCTGCAAACTTAACGCTTGTAAGTGTGATTACAACATCGGGGTGTTCTTCAACAGAGATGTTTGTGTAGAGCTTAAGAACATTGAAGCCTGTAGCTACATTGTCGCCACGATCCTTGCCCTCAATGCCTGTCAGCTTTGCTGTATATGTACCGTCCTTGTCGATTGTTACATCTTCAAATGAACCGGGACACGCAAAGTACTCATCGCCTACAGCCTCGCCACTGGGCTCTTCTGCGTTTGTGTCGCAAACATAGATCTTGCTCTGCTCAAGGCTGTTTCTGAACAGCCAGTTAGCTGTCTGGAAACCAAGACCTGCCTTTTCAGCACCTGCTGCTACTACTAATGTAGATGCTACTGCAGCTGCAACCGCACTTGCGGATAATACCTTTAATAACTTCATTTTAATTACCTCCAAACAAATTGTATATGTTTCGTTCTTATGAGTGTTGTTAAAAGTTTACAACATTCTCAATTAAATTAATTATAACCTCTGCACGTCAAAAAATCAATCTGCATTTTTCACACATTTACCACATAACTTTTAGTTAATTTGTACAATTAGGTTATTAAGTTATAACGCAGACCATTCTCGATTGTCACCCATTTGCGCAGTTTGGTTGACACGAGGAGCTGTCGGTGGTATTCTGTTAAAGTCGTTTGACAAAATGGAAAGGAAACAAAAAATTATGAACAGACAGAAAATCACAACAATCGTACTTTGTGCGCTCTTTGCGGCAATTACGGCAGTACTTTCGCAGATAGCGATACCGATGCCCTCCGGCGTACCGGTTACATTACAGACCTTTGCAATAGCCCTCTGCGGCTTCTATCTCTGCACGGCAAGAGCAACCGTTTCAACGGTAGTTTATGTTCTGCTCGGTGCGGTAGGCGTTCCCGTATTCAGCGGCTTCAAGGGCGGAATCGCTTCAATAGTAGGTCCTACGGGCGGATTTATAATCGGCTTTATCGCTATGGCGGCCATCAGCGGAATCGCATTCAGAAATATGCCCGAAAAGTTCCGTATACCGCTTAGAATAGCAATGGGCATCTTAGGCGTTGCCGCTTGCCATATCTGCGGATTTGTACAGTACGCTCTCGTTGCAGGCAAGGATCTGTTATCCAGCTTCCTGCTCGTATCCGCTCCCTATCTTATAAAGGATATAGCAAGCGTAGTTCTCGCATACTTTGCCGCTCTCGCAATTTCAAAGGCTCTGAAAAGAACAGGCTTTGCCCCAAGCGAACAGGCATAATTGCAATAAATTTATAAATATTAAAGGCAGTGCCGAGCGGCGCTGTCTTTTTGGTTTTATAATAACAAGCACAAAGTAAAAAACAATTTACTGCTCCCTCATAAAAGGTAAAATTGACATAAAATCCGAACAATTAAAACCATACACGTTTTAATACCCGCCGTTAACGCAAGCCTCGCCAACCTCAGACAATTCCAAAGGCGAAATTTACAGTGACTTTCAGTCACCGCCGTTTCGCTACCCTGCGGATAACTCAGACATTTCCAAAGGCGGAATTTGAAGCGGCACATTGCCGCAGACGGAATTTGAAGCGGCACATTGCCGCAGGCGGAATTTACAGTGACTTTCAGCCACCCACCCTGCTTTGACTTTTCTTCTGTTAAGTGCTATACTCTATAAATAGAAAGACAAAACACGGAGATACTATAAATGGATAACAAATACGAAGAACGGCTCGGCACAGCCTCGATGCTGCCTCTCATACTTAAAATGGCACTGCCGGGCTTTGCGGCACAGCTTATAAACCTGCTGTACAGCATAGTTGACAGGGTCTTCATCGGACACATAGAACTTATCGGCACAGATGCGCTGGCAGGTATCGGTGTTACAAGCTCGATAATCATTCTTATCTCGGCATTTTCACAGATAGTCGGCGGTGGCGGCGCACCGCTCGCCTCAATAGCGCTCGGCAAGGGCGACCGTGAAAGAGCGCACAGGATACTCGGCAACGGCTTTTCGCTGCTCGTGCTGTTTACTGTAGTAACATCGGGCATAACCTACATCTTTATGGAGCCCCTGCTCCGCATTATCGGCGCAAGCGATGCTACTATCGGCTATGCCACAGACTACCTCTCGGTATACCTTACAGGCACGCTGTTCGTAATGTTCGCAACCGGACTTAATTCGTTCATAAATGCACAGGGCAGACCCGGAATTTCAATGATAGCCGTAATAATCGGTGCAATCCTCAACATAGGCCTTGATCCGCTTTTTATCTATGTGTTCGGTATGGGCGTAACGGGCGCCGCTCTCGCAACGGTAATATCGCAGGCGGTAAGCGCCTTTATAATAGTCGGTTTTCTTGTATCCGACAAAGCGACTTTGAAAATAAAGCCAAAATATCTTAAGCCCGATATAAAAATAATCGGCTCGCTGTTCGCACTCGGAATCGCCCCGTTTATAATGGCAAGTACGGAAAGTCTTGTCGGCTTCGTCCTCAACGGCTCGCTGAGCGCATACGGCGATATATACGTCAGCACCCTTACGGTAATGCAGAGCGCAATGCAGTTTGCCGCCGTGCCTCTGAGCGGCTTTGCACAGGGCTTTGTTCCGATAGTCAGCTACAATTACGGCAAGGGCAACACAGACCGTGTCCGCCTCTGCTTTAAATATTCCGTGATAATTATGTTCTCGTTCTTCGCCCTGACAAATCTGTTTATGATTACCTTCCCCGAATTTGTCGCAGGAATGTTCACAGACGATACCGCACTTATAAAAACAGTCGGCAGAATGATGCCTCTTTTCCTTACGGGAATGACCATATTCGGACTTCAGCGTACCTGCCAGAATATGTTCGTTGCTCTCGGTCAGGCTAAAATTTCACTGTTCATAGCCCTTTTGCGTAAAGTGATACTGCTTATCCCTCTTGCCCTTATCCTGCCGAATTTTCTCGGTGTAGAGGGTGTATATCTCGCTGAATCGGTAGCGGATGCGACCTCGGCGATCTGCTGTACAGTTATCTTCGCTCTTACCTTCCGCAAGATACTCAAAAAGCGTGAGCAGACATAAATTAAATAATCAAGCGGTCACAGGGAAAGATACAGCCCCGTGACCGCTTTTTCTTATGCGATTTTCAAGCACCGCCCGCACATTTTCCGTGCAGGCGGTGCTTTGCGTTTATTTCAGAAATTCCGCCAGTATCTGACCGAGTAAACACGATTGCTTATCGGTAAGCTGTTTGCTTGTTATTACGTTATGCTCACGGAATTGCTCAATTAACTGTGTTATTATATTTCTTTGCTTTTCGTTAAGACCTATAGTAGAAATATTCGATTGACGTTCCATACCCGACAGATAGTCCATAGAAACGTTGAATAAAGCCGAAAACGCTCTTACCGTATCAAAAGTAGGACTTTGCAGATTTTTTTCATATCTGCTGATTATTGAGCTTTCCTTGTTTATTTTATTTGCCAGTTCTTCCTGCGTCCAGCCTTTTTCTTTTCTGAGTCTTTTCAGAATCAAGCCGAAATCAAAAGCATCGTTCATTTATCCACCTCAAATTTGATTTATAATCAAATTGTAACAGGTGCAACTTGATAAATTTGCATCATTATGCTATAATATTTGATATAAAAACGAATTTACTCAGAATTAATTGATAAATTTGCTCAAAACGGGTGATTAAGTGCAACAACAAATAAAATCCAGACAACGTGTGACTGAACACGGCGAGGTTTTCACCGCCGAGCGTGAAGTAAAGGCAATGTGCGACCTTGTAAAACAGGAAACCGAGCGTATCGACAGCCGTTTTCTTGAACCCGCCTGCGGAACGGGCAATTTCCTTACCGAAATTCTCGCAAGAAAACTTGCGGTCGTAAAGTCCGAATACGGTCGCAGTCCTCTTGAATATGAAAAATACTCGCTCCTTGCGGTAAGCAGTCTTTACGGTGTCGATATAATGGCTGATAATGTCGAAACCTGCCGTGAACGGCTGTTTAAGCAGTGGGACAAGCAATACAGAGCCGTCTGCAAAAAAGAATGCAACGATGATACAAGAAAATCCGTCCGCTTTATCCTGTCAAGAAATATCGTCTGCGGAAACGCCCTTACTCTTAAGTGCGTAGACAAAAACTGCAACGATACCGAACAGGATATAGTCTTTTCCGAGTGGGCATTCGTTTTCGGCAGTAATATACAGCGCAGCGATTACAGCTTTGACGAACTGGTGAACGGCAATAAGGAAAAGGCTTCTCAGCTCACCCTCAGCGACAGCACAGAAGGCGAGGGTACTTTTTTACGGAAATATATATGCAACTACAGGAGGTTATGGGAAAATGGCTGATAATATTTCAACCGGAATTTTAAGCGGACTTTACGAAAAGGTATACAACCCCGATGTTCTGTCCTGCCTTGCCAATCTCTCAAGCGATGAGGTTTTCACACCTCCGGAGATAGTAAACAAAATGCTCGATATGCTCCCGCAGGAGCTTTTCTCATCTCCCGATACAAAGTTTCTCGACCCCGCAGTGAAAACGGGAGTTTTCCTGCGAGAGATAGCAAAGCGTCTTATAAAAGGTCTTGAAGCCGTTATCCCCGACAGACAGCAGCGAATAGACCATATTTTTAAAAATCAGCTTTACGGCATTGCGATAACCGAGCTTACAAGCCTGCTCTCACGCAGAAGCCTTTATTGCAGTAAGTACGCAGACAGTGCTTTTTCGGTAACACACTTTGAAAATTCGGACGGAAATATCCGTTTCAAGCGTATCCCCCACTCGTTCGACAAGTCCGGCAGATGTATTTTCTGCGGTGCGTCCGAAACGCAGTACGACCGTGGCGAAGAACGTGAATATTATGCGTATGAATGGATACATACATTACACCCCGAGGAGATTTTTGGCATGAAGTTCGATGTTATTATTTCAAATCCGCCGTATCAGATGACATTCGGCATAGAAGGCGGTAATAGTGCGAATGCAAAATCTATATATAACGTTTTCATCGAAAAGGCAATAAAACTTCGCCCAAAATATATTTGCATGATTACACCGAGCCGTTGGATGACAAAAACAGCTCAAGGAATACCGGATAGTTGGGTCGATGCTGCTTTAGCATCCAATAAATTCAAAATTATTCACGATTTTGAAAATGCATCGGATTGCTTTCCCGGCGTTGACATTAAAGGCGGTGTTAACTATTTCTTGTGGGATAGAGATTATTTCGGAAAGTGCGAGTATTATTTTCACCAATCACAAGACCAGCTTGTTTTAAATAGATTTGACTATCTTGATTCTAAAAATTCAGGAATAGTTGTAAGAAACCCTAAATCATATTCTATATTAGAAAAAATCGAATCAGTTGAAGGAAATTATTTTTCGGATATTAATAAAAACTTTTCCGGTTTGGTTAGTGCAAAACACTTTTTTGATGACAGTAATTTACTTACTTCAAACTGGACTGATTACCACGATAAACCGGATTCTGTATACTGTATAAAATACTATCTCAATATCAATAGAGAGAGAACAGTAAGGTGGATTAGCAAATCGCAATTACCCAAAAATTCACCAACAAAAGATTTGTATAAAGTCTATATCCCCGCCGCAGGCGGAAATGGGTACGATGAACAAATATTGGGCAAGCCGTTTTTAGGCGATAAAAACAGTGTTTGTTCTCAAACTTTTCTTGTTATCGGTTTTGACCCACAAAAGCACAATTTCACTAAAGAACAATGTGAAAATATCATAACATACATACAAACGAGATTTTTCAGATATTTAGTAAGTATTAAAAAGAAAACGCAAAACGGACCGAGAGGTGTTTACCAATTCGTCCCCCTCCAAGACTTCTCAAAACCGTGGACAGATTCCGAACTCTACGAAAAATATAATCTCACAGACGAAGAAATAAACTTTATCGAGTCTATGATAAGACCGATGGATTTAGGCGGTGACAACAATGGCTGACGTATTTGAAAAGTATGTGACCCCTCGCCCCGAGGTAAACCCGACTATCTATGCCTACAAGCTGAACGGCGTTACCACTCACGACGGCTACATAAAAGTAGGCTACACCGACCGTGATGTAAAGCAGCGTATAAAAGAACAGCTCCATACAAGTGCGATAAGCTACACCGTGCTTTGCGAGGAATCGGCAATGCGTCCTGACGGCTCGTGCTTCAATGACCATGACGTACACGCCGTTCTTAAACGTAACGGCTTTCACCGTCTTAACGAAAACACCGACAAGAACGAATGGTACAACTGTACCGTAAATGATGTACGCTCCGCCGTGCGTGAGCTTCGCACAGGCGAAAGGACGGACGAATACCGCACCGCCGACTTTAAAATGCGTCCGGAACAGAGTAAAGCGGTAGACCGCACAATCGAATACTTTGAAAACATTAAAAAGTCCGAGCCTGAGCGCATACCAAAATTCCTGTGGAATGCAAAAATGCGTTTCGGCAAGACCTTCGCCGCTTATGAGCTTTGCAAGAAGATGAATTTCAAGCGTATTCTTATTCTCACCTTCAAGCCTGCCGTAGAGTCGGCGTGGAGCGAGGACTTAAGAACTCACGTTGATTTCGAGGGCTGGCAGTACGTTTCAAACAAGGACGCACATAATAACAAGCAGAATATCGACGAGGCATATTACAATGCCGACAGCACAAGACCGATAGTAGTTTTCGGCTCGTTTCAGGATCTGCTCGGCACTAACGAAAACGGCGGTATAAAATACAAGAACGAGTTTATCCATACTACCAACTGGGATATAGTCATATTTGACGAATACCATTTCGGAGCGTGGAGAGAAAACGCAAAGAAGCTGTTTGACGATCCCGACGATGAAGATATAGACTTTGACGCAGAAAAATATCAGAAAGAAGAAGCAGGAAATGCCGTAAACGAAACCTTCCTGCCGATAACCTCGTCACACTACCTTTATCTGTCCGGTACCCCGTTCAGAGCAATGCACAGCGGTGAGTTCATAGAAGAACAGATTTTCAACTGGACTTATTCCGATGAACAGAGCGCAAAAGAAAACTGGAAGGGCGAAAACAACCCATATCTGTCGCTTCCCCGAATGGTGATGATGACCTATAAAATTCCCGAAAGTATACGCTCTGTAGCCTCTGAGGGAGAATTTGACGGCTTCGATTTGAATCTGTTCTTTTCCGCAAAGGGAAAATGCGAGGATGCTCGCTTCGTAAACGAGAACGAGGTGCAGAAATGGCTCGATCTTATCCGTGGCGCATATCTGCCTGCAAGCGTAGACGACCTTAAAATTGCGGTAAGTCTTGGCGTTGACAAGCGTCCGCCTATGCCCTTCTCAGACACAAGACTTCTTAACGTACTGTCGCACACCCTATGGTTTTTGCCGAGCGTAGCGTCCTGCTTTGCGATGTACAATCTTCTTATGCAAAGCCAGAACAACTATTACAATCAGGGCTATAAGATAAACGTCTGCGCCGGTATAAAAGCGGGCGTAGGTCTTGATGCGGTAAAGCCCGTTATTGATTCTATGGGCGATCCTCTCGTTACAAGGACAATAACCCTCACCTGCGGCAAGCTGACAACAGGCGTTACCGTAAAGCCGTGGACAGGCATATTTATGCTCCGCAATCTTAAAAGCCCGGAAACCTATTTCCAATCGGCTTTCCGTGTGCAGTCGCCCTGGACGGTAAAAAACGAGAAGGGCGAAGCCGAGATAATCAAGCACGAATGCTATGTGTTCGACTTTGCGCTTGACCGTGCGCTCCGCCAGATATCCGACTATGCCTGCAATCTGAATTCCGAGAACACAAACCCCGAAAAGAACGTCAGCGAGTTTATAAACTTCCTGCCCGTCTTAGCCTATGACGGCTCGACTATGGAGCAGGTAAACGCACAGGCTATTCTTGATATTACCCTTGCCGGAACTTCCGCAACCCTCCTCGCAAAGCGCTGGCAGTCAGCCCTTCTTGTTAACGTTGATAACGATACGTTAAAACGTCTTATGGCAAGCACAGAGGCAATGACCGCACTTGAAAATATCGAGGCTTTCCGCAATCTCAACAAGGAGCTTGAAGTAATCATCAACAAGTCCGAGGCTGTAAAGAAGCTGAAGAAAGACGGCGTGGAAAAGCTCACCCCGAAAGAAAAGAAAGAGCTTACCGAAGCCGAGAAGGAGTTCAAGTCAAAACGTAAGGAGGTACAGGAAAAGCTGATGAAATTCGCTTCAAGAATTCCCGTATTTATGTACCTTACCGACTACCGTGAATCCTGCCTCAAGGACGTTATAACCCAGCTTGAACCCGGTCTTTTCAAAAAAGTGACCGGTCTTGACACAAAGGATTTCGACCTTTTGTGTTCGCTCGGCGTTTTCAACTCCAGCCTTATGAATCATTCTATTTTCCAGTTCAAACGCTACGAGGACGCAAGCCTTACCTATACCGGAATTGATATGCACAGTAACGATAAGGAGATAGGCGGTTGGGATACCGCCATAAGAAAAGATGAATACAAAAAGCTGTTCTATAATCAGCAGGAATCAATGAACGCTCCTAAGCCCTCCGTACCCGACAGAGATATAGCAATGCTGAAGAAAGAAATCGCAAAAACGCCTGCAGGAAAGCCCGGCGTCCAAACCTCAGGTACATCATCGGCATATCCGTCTGTACCTCCACTCGTAACCGAAAAGTTCGGCATAAAATCACCCGTTCCCAAAGCCGCTTTACCCGTTCCCGACAGGAAACACACCAACACCCCCGATTTTGACGAATCGTCAATAACAGTAGGTATGACCGTAATACATAAAAAATTCGGCGAAGGAAAAGTTCTTTCACTGAGAAAAGGACACATCTGTGTAGCTTTTGACGATGAAAAGCAAATCAACTTCACCTTCCCCGCCGCCTTCACCGGCGGCTTCCTGCACCTGCCGAAATAACCAAAAACAACAGCCCGCCTTATTCAGCCGGGCTGTTGCTATATACAACAAAAAATCCCGTGCAAAATACACGGGATTAAACTTGGTACACCTTCAGGGACTCGAACCCAGGACCCACTGATTAAGAGTCAGTTGCTCTACCAACTGAGCTAAAGGTGCATATTTGATAAAGTGAAAAAGCACGCTACAGCGTGCTTTTTATTTGGCAGGGGTGGTAGGAATCGAACCCACGTCAAAGGTTTTGGAGACCCCTATTCTGCCATTGAACCACACCCCTATAGGTAAAAAGCTCGGCACCAATAAAATTGGTGCACCATCAGGGACTCGAACCCCGGACCGACCGGTTATGAGCCGGTTGCTCTAACCAACTGAGCTAATGGTGCATTGGTGACCTGTGGGGGAATCGAACCCCCGTCGCCGGCGTGAGAGGCCGGAGTCTTAACCGCTTGACCAACAGGCCATATAGATAAAAAGAATAGGCTGATGGGCCTATTCTTTTTAAGTCTGGTACACCTTCAGGGACTCGAACCCAGGACCCACTGATTAAGAGTCAGTTGCTCTACCAACTGAGCTAAAGGTGCATATATGTCGGCATCTATCTATCTTCCCAGGCAGTCACCCGCCAAGTATTTTCGACGT
>ENA-OZHM01000114-OZHM01000114.1-human-gut-metagenome-genome-assembly--contig:-NODE-114-length-37018-cov-9.797717_pt1 | contig 37018 bp, 23 predicted proteins | sample MGYA00244047_ERZ653688 | MGnify/ENA primary metagenome ERZ653688 (study PRJEB26926, sample SAMN06165194) | human gut metagenome | biome: ENVO:00009003; feature: ENVO:2100002; material: ENVO:00002003... | reverse complement strand
AAGGGTTCTGCTGCCTTATGCAAGAAATAAAAAATGGAATTGATAGAACCCACCATAAGAAAGTCCACGGAGGAAGTAAGCTTCTCCTAATACTTCTTCAAACTTCTTGGCTTGGTCTGCATTTTCCGGTAATACCGTCTTATTAATAAGTGTATTGGAGTGGTTGATAACGGCAAAAAATAGTGACCAAGTAGTATCGAAATCTGCAGTGTTGGCTGTGATATTGGGAGATAGTCTATAGTAATTGGCCAATTCATTATTTGCTTTTGCCGCACGATAAGTAATATCATCTGCACATACATTTATGCGTTGTAAACGGCAGTTAAAACCATAGTTCCCATTCCATAAATCGTTATAAAGTCCTGTTGCAGCTTGTTGAAGACCTGTTAGGTCCATGCTGGCAATGTAATCTTCATCAGTAATGAAAGACTGTGGCTCTTGGGTCAGGTCTACACAAGAAGTTGTCAGGAACATACTGCAGGCTATTGTTGCTATATATGCTAATTTTTTCATATTATTCTTGTTTAAAAGGTAAATCATTAGAATGCAAAATTTAAACCAATCAGATAATTACGGCTGTTAGGATATGAGCCCCAATCAACACCTTGTATCAGTGGGCTTCCCATTGTTGCTTCAGGATCCAGACCGGAATAGTTGGTGATATGGAACGGATTCTGGATGGAAACATAAAGTCGGAGATTGCTGATACCAAGTGATTTGCAGGCTAATTCGGGCAAAGTGTAACCCAAGGTGATACTTTTCATCTTGATAAAGCTTCCATTTTCTACAAAACGACTGCTGAATACTTTGTTTTCTGTGCCTCCTTGTACGAAACCCGGTACATCTGTATTTGTATTGGTTGGCGTCCAACGGTTCAAGAAGTCACGCATTGGAGTTACTGCAGCCATGTTCTGACCGGAAACTGTATTGAATCCCATTTGATGAGTTGCATTGTATATATCAAAGCCATGGAAACCTACCATAAAGAATGAGAAATCAAAATTCTTGTAATTGAAGCTATTGTTCCAACCCCAGTTAAATGTCGGTTGACCACAGCCGATGATACCTTGGTCTGCATCATTCAGTACTCCGTCTTTATTGGTATCTACATATTTAGAGTTACCAGCTACGACTTTATAGACTTCACCGTTTGTTTTGCCATTTGTTTGACCGTTGGCGTCTACGAATGGAGCGTTCACTTCATCTTCCTGCCAGATACCTCCGAAAGTATATCCCCAGAATGTACCTAATTTTTCACCTTCAATCATCTGGAATAATTGATTTTGGAAACTTCCGGCTTGCTGTTGGCGATGGTTAGCTGTAGGTATGCTGTTGAAAGTTCCTTTATTATGCGATAAAGTAACGTCGGTATGCCAGCTGAAGCCTTTACCGGTAAATGGGTCTGCACTGATTGTGAACTCTATACCAGTATTCTTGATTTCGCCAGAGTTCATCAACAATGAGGGAAATCCCATGTGTGTTGGTTGTGCCAGATCCAACAAAATATCTTTGGATAATTTGCTATACCAATCGGCAGTCAAGCGTATGCGACCGTTGAGTATACCAAAATCAACACCTGCATTGAACTGGTCGTTACGTTCCCATTTTAGGTAAGGAGCAGCAGGGCGGTCTACTTTATAAGAGGTGGAGCCATCACTATTTCTTATTGGAGTACGTTTGGAATAGGGGCGGTAAGCTTCTACAGCTTGGTTACCTACAGAACCATAACCGAGGCGAAGTTTCAATTGGTCGATAAAGCTGTTGTCTTTCAAAAAACTTTCTTGTTTCAAGTCCCAAGCCAAAGCTGCAGATGGGAAATAGCTCCATTTATCAACAAGACGTGAAGAACCATCTGCGCGAATAGATGCAGTAACCATGTAACGGTTCATAAATACGTAGTTTACACGTAACATACCTGACATTAATGTATTGATAACACGGTCGGAGCTATTGGTAGCAAGCTCTGCATTTGACCATGCCAAGTTGTTTATACCGATCCTATCAATATAATCCAAACCATAAGCAGTACCGGTATGATTGAAATTATTATCATAAGACTGTTCGAAAACAGCAGTTGCGTTGACACGATGATTAGCATTAAATTCTTTTACATAACTTAATGTGTTGGTGTTTAACCAGGAAGTGTTCCAGTAACTACGTGCTTGACCTTGCGATAAATTGCTATTCTTGAAAGCATAGTAACTTTTGTCATTTTGTACGGAAGTGTTTAGTCTATTGTCAAGCAGGACTCCCAGTTGTGAGCGGAAGCTCAAACCGTCCATGATGTCAAACTGGACATAACCTTGTATACGATTATTTATTGTCTTGTTGGCATTGTCTGCTTCCCAAATATGCCCCATTGGATTGTAAGTTGAACTACCCTCAAAAAATGAATTATTGTAGTTTCCATCTTCATCTTGCGGTTCAATAGTACTGGGAAAGTACATTGCTTGTTGGATTAAACCATCATATTCATTGACACGTGGAGTACTTGTTTCTCTGTAGTGACCATAGATGTTCATACCAGCTTTCAGCCACTTCTTGATTTTGGTATCTACTTTCAAACGCCAGCTGTAGATTTGGCTACTTGACTCCTTGATGATACCTTCATCGTTTTGATAGCGGAGAGATGCCAGGAAAGTAGTCTTTTCGCCACCACCTGCAATAGACATTTCATAGTTCTGTGTAACGGCAGGGCTGCGGAAGATTTCTCTTGAGTAATCATAACCTGCTTTGCCAGACTTGAAGGCTGCTAATTGTTCTGCACTATAATAGTGATTGTCGCCGTATCCAAAATATTCCTTACCATAGTCATTAACCAGGTTGGCATATTCATAGGTAGAAAGATTATCAGCATACTTGGCTACAGTCTTGATGTTGGCAAATGCATTAAAAGATACAGTCAATTTGTCTTGGGATGGGTTTTTGGTAGTAACCAAGATTACACCGTTTGCACCGCGAGAACCGTAAACAGCTGTTGCAGATGCGTCTTTCAATACTTCGATAGATTGAATATCGGAAGGATTCAACGACTGAAGGGAACCACCGATGAAACCGTCGATAACAACCAAAGGACCGGTTTCTGCTGTGATAGAGTTGATACCACGTACACGGATGGTATTGTCTTCAGTAGGATTACCGGAACCAGAGAGAACTGATACACCGGCCATACGTCCCTGCAATGCATCGGATACATTACCGGTCGGGGTATTCTTCAATGCATCTGCTGCTTTTACAGAAGCAACTGCACCGGTCAGGTCACTCTTACGTTGAACGCCGTAACCCACTACGACAACTTCCTGCAGCAATTGGCTGTCTTCTGCCAGTTTTACGTCGATTTTGGTCTTTCCGCCTACGGCAATCTTTTGTGTCTGATATCCGATATAGGAGAATACGAGAGTTGCGTTTGCCGGAACATTGGGAAGGGTGTAGTTTCCGTCAATGTCTGTGATACATCCGTTACTTGTTCCTTCCACCTGGATAGAAGCACCAATCACCGGACCTAAGTTGTCAGTCACTGTACCTGTTACTGTGAGATTCTGTGCATTGGCCTGCGTGGCAAATAGGACAGAAAGCAACATAATACCTAATGCTTTAAAGAAGCTGGATTTCTGTTTCATAAATATTAATTTAATTAGTTATTAATAAAGGTTGTTTCTTTGTTTTGTACTCACTTCAGAGTTGAATCACATCGCAAATGTAGGGGATGGAATATACAAATGCATTAGTTAATAGTTCGCAAAAAGTACGAATTCGTACAAAACTTGCGAACTATACCACTCTTGTACTTTTATTCCCTTTCACTTTGGTTCTTTGCTTCCTTCACCTCTTCCAGTAGGGCAGAGAGCGTTTTTACCTTGTCCGGATGGGCTTCTGCCACATTGTCTTTTTCGGACGGATCAATGGAAAGATTGTACAGTTGGGGCTGCGGGGCGTTTCCCATTTCTGTTTTCGTCCAATACTCCAGTGCCGGCTTGTCGCTGGGCTCTATGTATTTCCAGTCTCCCTGGATAATGGAGAGTGTATTGTCCAGATTCTGTTGTACAATATAGTCACATCCGGCAGTGTCGGTTCCCAGGAAGTTGTTGAGCTGGTCGCGGCTGTCGGGAGCGATGCCTGCTTCCAGCGGATGGTTCAGTAGGGCGGCGAATGAAGCGTATACATCAATCATGGAGAAGAGGGCTTGTTGTTTGCCGGGCTTGATGCCATTGGGCCAGCGTACAATGAAGGGAATGCGGGTACCGGCATCGAAAGCGCTGTACTTCCCACCGCGGTAGTGCTTCATGGGAGTATGGCCGTTCAGCAGTTCGCGTGCCTGGTCTTGATAGCCGTCGTCTATGACGGGACCGTTGTCACTGCAGAATACAAAAATGGTGTTGTCGGCAATGCCGAGGCTGTCCAAAGTGTGCATGATTTCACCCACGGTCCAGTCCAGCTGGAGGATGACGTCGCCACGTACGCCCAAACCACTCTTGCCGGCGAAACGCGGATGTGGCACGCGGGGAACATGTACATCTTGCGTACCCATATAAAGGAAGAAAGGTTCGTCTTTATGGGCTGTGATGAAGTTCTTAGCTTTGTCTGTAATCACGTCGGCAATGTCTTCGTCTGTCCAAAGGGCGGATTTGCCGCCGGTCATCCAGCCGATGCGGGGGATGCCGTTGATGATGGTGTTATTGTGCCCCTGGCTGGGTTTCATCTTGACGAGTTCGGGGTTTTCGAGACCGGTGGGCCAGTCACCGACCTTGTGGTCGTAGCTCACGGTGATAGGGTCGTTGGGGTCGAGACCCACTACATGTCCGTTCTCTACAAAGACGCAGGGAACGCGGTCGACGGTAGCGGGGATGATGTATTCATAGTCAAAGCCGATGTCTTGGGTGTTCGGTTTGATGGAGTGGTTGAAGTCTGTACCGCCTTTAGGGCCCAGGCCGAGGTGCCACTTGCCCACTGCTGCAGTGGCGTAGCCTTCTTCCTTGAACATATCGGCCATAGTGACGCAGGCGGTATCGATGATGAGTTCGGAATTGCCCGGAGCAATGCCGGTATTCTTCTGTCGCCAGGGATACATGCCCGTCAGCAGGCCGAAACGGGAAGGAGTGCTGGTGGAAGAAGTGGCATAAGCGTTGGTAAACTGCATGCCTTGTCCGGCAAGGCGGTCAATGTTGGGAGTGCTTACTTTGGTGGCACCGTAACAGCTCAGGTCGCCGATACCCAGGTCATCAGCAATCAGATATACTACATTGGGCTTCTGCGGAGAGTGTTCCGGAGCCTTGCCTTTTGATTGGCTTCCGCATCCCGCTATCAGGGCTGCACCGGGAATCAGAGACCACAAGGGGGAAAAATGCTTCATAGTTCTTTGACTTTAGATTGTAATTCTGAGGTCAAAGGTAAGAGGTTTTATGGAATCGGGTGTATAAGGAAGTACAAGGGAAGGGAGAAAAAGTACAAACCGTATCATGCGATGGCTTGATGTACAATATTAAGATGTCTCTTCACTGTCTTCCGTACTTTCCTCTCCTCCATTCTCTCCTTTGCGGTAGGCCAGTGGGCTGACATGGTAAATGTCCTTGAAGCATTTGGAGAAATAGCGTGAAGAACTGAAACCGATCCGGTCCGAAATTTCGGTGATATTCAGTTCCGGATTGTTGCGCAGCATCAGGGCACCCTTCTTCAGGCGGATAGTCAGGATAAAGTCGTTCGGAGTTTGCCCGGTGATAGCCTTCAGCTTGGTGAACAGATTGGTGCGTGCCATTGCCATTTCACGTGCAAAGACGTTGACGTTGAATTCCGTATCGTCCAGATGTTTCTCAATGACTGTCATGGCGCGGTCCAGAATCTCCTTGTCTATGGGATTGGTGGCAAGCATCTGTGCGAAAGCCTGTGGTTGCTTGCTGAACTTCTCCTGCAGAAGAATACGCGAGTTTACCAGATTGTTGCAGCGCGAAATCAGCAGATTGGTGTTGAACGGTTTGGTGATGTAATCGTCCGCACCGATGCGCAGTCCCTCGATGTTCTGTTCGATGGCAGTCCGTGCAGTGAGCAGCACCACGGGGATATGGCAGGTGTTGAAGTCACTTTTTATCTGTTTGCACAGTTCCGTTCCCGACATGTTGGGCATTACTACATCGCTGACTACGATATTGGGCATTTCGCTGCGTACCAGTGCAAGTCCTTCCGCTCCGTCGGCCGCAGTCAGCACTTCGTAGAAGGGCTTGAAGATACCTGCCAGCATGTCACGGATGGAGTCGTTGTCTTCCACTATCAGGATTTTGGCATCCGGCAGGCGTTTGATGGGAGCATTCTCTTCCAGCTCGGCTTTGAGCAAGGCATCGTTTTCCGGTTTGGGAATCTCTATCTGTTGCACGCTGTCTGCATTCTTATTTATTTGCTCTTCGTCAAACAGCGCGTTCCCCAATTGCAGGTTTACGATAAAGCTGGTGCCTTTGCCCAGTTCGCTTTCCACTCGGATGCTACCGTGGTGGAGTTCCACGATACCTTTGGTCAATGCCAGACCGATGCCCGTACCCGTCTTGCTTGCATCCGTAGAGTCCATCTGGTCTATCTGGTAGAAGCGGTCGAATATTTTGTCCACTTCCCGGGCATCTATGCCGCTGCCGGTATCGGTCACGCGGATGACGGCATTGCTGCCTTCGGTCTTGATGCTGAGGGTGATGCTGTCTTCTGCCTTGGTATGCTTGATGGCGTTGGACAGCAGGTTGTTTATCACTTTCTGCATCTGTTTTTGGTCATACCACACTTCGAGGCTGTCTGTTTCCTTCTCGAAGTAGAGGCTGATTTGTTTGGCGCTGGCATATTCCAGGAAAAGCAGATAGTTTTCGTATAGGAAGTTCACGATGTTGTGTGGGCTTACCTTTATCTTCATGTGTCCTTGTTCTTGCTTGCGGAAGTCGAGCAGTTCGGTGATGAGTTCCCGTAGCTGGATGCTGTTTTTGTAAATGCCCAATACCTTGTTATATATGGCAGGCGTGAAATTCTGGAGTTGCATCAGCGTTTCCACTTGTGCCACGATGAGCGTCAGCGGGGTACGGAATTCATGGGAAATGTTGGTGAAGAAGCGCAATTTGGACTGGTTCAGGGCTTCTACGTCGCGGATGTGCTTCTGCTCGTATTTCAGCGATTCACGCAGCTTGATTCTCGACTTGTAGGTACGCACCAGATACCACAGCAGGATTCCCGTCACTATCAGGTAGATGAGGTAGGCAAGAGGCGTCTTGTAGTAGGGAGGCAGCACGTGGATGGTCAGGTGGACTTGCGGACAAAGGGTATCGTCTTTTCCGTTGGGCTTGATAATCAAGCTGTAGGTTCCTGCGTTCAGGTTGGTATAAGTGATGTTGTGTAGTCCACGAGTGCTGTTCCAATCGTTGGAGAAACCTTCCAGCTTATAGATGATGTCGTCTTTGTTGGCGGCTACGTAGTTGGAAGTGGCGAATTCTATACTGAACATGGACTGGTCGGCGTTGAGCGTAATTTCGGGCGTACAGTACAAAGCTTGTTGCAGGATGCCGGTTTCGTCTCCTACTTGTATTTCCGTTCCGTTCACGATGAGGCGGGAGAGGATGATATTGTAGGGTTTCGGTGTAAAGTTAAGCTCCATTTCATGGAAAGAAATCATTCCCTGCGTACCGCCCAAGAATATTTCGCCGTCGCGGGTTACACAAAGGGCATTCTCGTTGACGGCAGTCATTGGGAAACCGTTTTCGGCACTGTAGTTCTGGAATTTTTTATGCTGGTAGTCGAAGATGGAGAATCCTTCGTTGGTGATGAGCAACAGTTGGCCGCTGGTAGGGGATTCCCGGGTTTCATAGATGCAGTTGCTGGAAAGTCCGTTTCTCGCCTGGTCAAAGTTTTCGAAGTCATTGCTTGCAGGGCGGTACAAATCCAGTCCGCTGCCCGAAGTGGCAAACCATAGGTTTCCTTTACTGTCTTGGGTGATGCTATTGATGTTGTTGTTGCTGATACTGTGTGGATTGGCAGGGTCATGGCGGTAGTTTGTCAGCTTCCCGGTATCAAAACGATAGCTGAATACGCCTTCTCCTGTTGCTGCAATCCAAAGGGTACCGTTACTGTCGAAATTGACATCGGCAACCATCTTGATTTTTTTACCTTCTTTGCTATCCTGAAACAATTGCCGGCATTTCCCGTCAGCCGGGTTGAAAAGGCAGACGCCGTTCTGGGTGGCTATCACCAGGTAGTCTTGGTAGGGGGCAATGTCGCGGATAATGTCTGACGGTAGTGTTTCCGGGTCATTGGTTTTCATACGATAGTGGGTGAAACGTCCCGAACGTATGTCCAGCCTGTTCAGTCCGCCCAAGTGGGTTCCTATCCAGATAATATCTTTGGAAGCATCGTAGTAGAGTGCTTTGATATTGTTGTGCGAGATGCTGCTGGGACCGTCTTCCGGACGGAACCATTTGAACTTGCGGGTACGCCGGTCGTAGTAATTCAGTCCGCCCCCTTCGGTTCCTATCCATAGGTTGCCGTCCTTGTCTTCTACAGTGCGGCCCACCACCGGATTGCTCAATCCTTTTTCCTCGATGGGGGAATAAGTGTAACGGGTATATATTTCATATTCCGGGTTGAAATAGTTGACGCCTCCAAAATAGGTACCCAGCCACAATGTCCCTTGATTGTCCTTTACGATGCACCAGATGGAAGAATGCGTCAGACCGTCGCTTTGGGCATCGCTGGCTGTGTGGTTTTGAAATAGTCCGGTACTTTTGTCGTATCGGTTCAATCCGTTGAAGGTTCCTATCCAGATATTTCCCAGATTGTCTTCGCAGCAGGCTCTTACGAAATTGGAAGATATGCTGTAAGGATTCTTTGCATCGTATTCAAAGACTTCGATTTCTCCGTCAGCCTTTACGTGATACAGCCCTTCTTCCCAGCTGCCAATCCACAATTCTCCTTCACCATCCTGATAGATACTTGTTATGTTGCCTTTTTGAATGGGGTGTGTCAGTTCCTTGTCAGTCAGGTTCAGCCGGTACACTCCGTCGCTGGTAGTACCCATCCATAGGTATCCTTTATCCAGGTGCATACAAAAGATTTCCAGATTCTTGCCGGCCAGTTGGTAGTATAGGTCGAAGTTGCCGGTTTGTTCGTTGTAACGGTAGATTTCGTTCTTTTTCCCGATGAAAAGGGCCTTGTTGTAGTAGATGCTGTTGATGTTTCCTTGCAGCAGAGTGGTGAATCGTTGGGTTGCGAGGTTGAATTCGGCAACTCCTTCGGTGCAGAGCAGGTAGATTTTCCCGTCATGGTTACCGGTCAGTCGCAATACGGTATTGCAGAAGAGGCTGTAGGGGTCATTCTTCCGCAGTTTGTAAGTTTGTATGTCTTCCCCGTCGTAACGGTTCAATCCTTCGCGGGTTCCAATCCATAAGACACCGTTTTCGTCGATATAAAGGCTGTTTACAGAAAATTGAGACAGTCCGTCATCGGTAGTCAAATGATTGAAAGTAATGTTTTGGCCTTGCAGGGTCATGGTAACCATGCTCATTAAGATAAGAAGCAGCCGGATGGTAAACTTTCGCACTTTTCTGGTAGTTTTTAAGGTTTCAGTTACAAATATAGTGATATTTTATGCAAGACTTCTTATTTATCCGGAGCTTTTTGAGGTTATGTCCGTATAAATGTATAATTTTGGATGCTCCTCGAACGATACTTGCCTTTTGATATAAGGCAAAGAGCATATCTTTGTAAATAAATTAATTTATAAATTATCATGAAAGACCTTTTATCTATTGTATCTCATTTTCAAATGAAGGGTACAGTCCGTGAAATCAAGCCTTTAGGTTCGGGACTGATTAATGACACGTACAAAGTGACCACTGCTGAAGCCGATGCTCCGGACTATGTTTTGCAGCGTATCAACCACGCCATTTTTCAGAATGTGGAGATGTTGCAGGCCAATATTGAGGCTGTGACCAAGCATATACGCAAGAAACTGGAGGGAAGGGGTGAATCCGATATTGACCGGAAAGTGCTTCATTTCATTCCTGTGGCAGATGGAAAGACGTATTGGCACGACGGTGAGAACTACTGGCGCATAATGACCTTCATTCCCCGTGCAAGAACTTACGAAACTGTCAATCCGGAATATTCCTATTATGCAGGGGCGGCTTTTGGCAACTTCCAGGCTATGCTTGCCGATATTCCGGATACGCTGGGTGAGACAATTCCCGATTTCCACAACATGGAATTCCGCTTGAAGCAGTTGCGCGAGGCGGTGGCAACCGATGCGGCCGGGCGAGTGAAAGAGGTACAATATTTTCTGGATGAAATAGAAAAGCGTGCCGATGAAATGTGCAAGGCAGAGCGGCTGTACCGCGAAGGCAAGTTGCCCAAACGCGTCTGCCATTGCGATACGAAAGTAAATAATATGATGTTCGATGAAGACGGTACGGTACTTTGTGTGATTGATTTGGACACCGTAATGCCGAGTTTTGTCTTCTCCGATTATGGCGATTTCCTCCGTTCGGGTGCCAATACCGGTCTGGAGGATGACAAGAACCTGGAAAATGTAAACTTCGATATGGAGATTTTCAAGGCTTTCACAAAGGGATATTTGGAATCCGGCAAGTCTTTCCTGCTGCCGGTAGAGATTGAGAATCTGCCCTATGCGGCCGCCTTGTTCCCCTATATGCAGTGTGTCCGTTTCTTGGCCGACTACATCAATGGAGACACTTATTACAAAATCCAGTATCCGGAGCATAATCTCGTCCGCACCAAGGCTCAGTTCAAATTGTTGCAGAGCGTGGAGGAGCATACACCGGAGATGAAAAAATTCATAGCTTCATGTATCTGAGAAAGTATTTGATGATGATAGCGGTGGCTTTTTGTTTCCTATCGTTGTCTGCAATTAATCCCCAAAATAGTAAAATGAAAGAATTGAATGTAAAGAAGGTGAGCGTGGCAAATATACCCGTAGAATCGGTTCCTGCTCTTCTGGATAAAGAAAAGGTGGCTTTTCAGCCTGTCAACACGGTAAACTGGACGGATTTCCCCTACTGTCCCGATGTGGAGTTTCGTATTGCCCATACGTCTGATGCCATCTTGCTTCACTTCAAGGTAAGAGAAGCCAGTGTACGTGCGGTTGCCGGGCAGGACAACGGTCCGGTCTGGGAGGATGCGTGCGTGGAGTTCTTCTCTGTTCCTGCGGGCGACGGGGTGTACTACAACATGGAATGCAATTGTGCCGGAACACTGCTCATCGGTGCCGGTACCGGTCGTGCAGACCGCCGGCATGCTCCGCAGGAAGTGCTCGACAAGGTGCAGCGCTGGGCTTCTTTGGGGCGTGAAGCGTTTGAAGAAAGAGTAGGAGAGTGCAGTTGGGAAGTGGCTCTGGTCGTTCCCTATTCCGCTTTCTTCCTGCACCGCATCACTTCATTGGATGGCCAGACCATTCGTGCCAACTTCTATAAGTGTGGTGACAAGCTTCAGACCCCCCACTTCCTTTCCTGGAATCCGATTGAACTGGAGAAGCCGAACTTCCATTGTCCGGAGTTCTTCGGTGCACTGCATTTCGAGTAAGGAGGCGGTATTTTCCGTGTGAACCCGGTATTCGGAATCCAAGCTATTCAAAACAAAAGTTTGCAAACCTGCCCTCACCACCCTCATCCCTTTCCTGAAACACCCTGTTCATCGGAATTGCGGTGGTGAGTGAGAGCAAATAAAAAGGGTGAGGGCAAATTTTACCCTCACCCTTCCGGGCGTACCCGGTTGCTTCCTGCTTCTTTCCCCGTCTTTTATAGGACAAGACAGACCATTGTCTACAGAAACAGTATAATAAATCCCCTTTATATACTTAATCCGTTAGTTCACAACACTGAACACTTTGTTCCAGCATAGAGAACACTTTGTTTCAGTATAGAAAAACACTTTGTTTTAGCATAGAAAAAACACTTTGTTTTCATATAATGGAACGAACTGTTTTGTTAAGGGAAACAAAGTGTTCTCTATAAGGAAACAAAATGTTTAGTTAAAGGAAACAGTTTGTTTTACTTAGCATACTGCCTGAAATGAATATGCATTAAAAAATAGTAAAAGACAATGCAGGAACTATTGTAGAGGTATATAGAAAAAGGCACGAACTACGCAGACTTACAGAAAAGAATTTATCCATCCGTAATAGTCTGCGTGATTCGTGCCCGAAGAAGGGTGTTTACTTCACGATTCCTTTGGAATTCTTGATGAAGTTGATGATATTGTGTATCTCGTCACTCATCGGTACTTGGTCTTCAATCTTCTGCAAGGCATCCTGCACGCTGAAGTTTCCCTGGTATACCAGGCGGTAGGCATTTACGATATGGCGCAATACACGTTCGCTCACCTGGTGTTTGTGTTGAAGCACAGCAGCGTTGATACCGTGGTATTCCGCCGGATTACCGTTCATGATGATATAGGGCGGCACATCCTTTGATATGCGGCAGCCAGCTTGAATCAGTACCCAACTTCCAATGTGGCAGTATTGGTGTAGAATGACGTTGCTGCTCAGAATGGTGCAGTCGTCTATCTGACATTCTCCGGCTACGGTAGTCTTGATACCCAGTACACAATGGTTGCCTATCTGCACGTCGTGGCAGAGGTGTACACCATCCATCAGGTAGTTTTCATTGCCGATGCGGGTGGCGCTTCCTGCATGGGTAGCACGGCTGACAACCACGTTCTCGCGGATGTCGTTATTATCACCGATAATCAGCATGCTGTTCTCTCCCGTATAATGGAAGTCTTGCGGTTCGGCACCCAGAACGGCATTGTGATGCACCTTGTTCCCTTTTCCCATGCGGGTACCGTGCAGAATTTTTGCCCCCGACATAATAATACAGTCATCACCGATTTCCACGTTCCCTTCGATAAAAGCAAAGGGCTGGATGGTTACATTCTTGCCGATTTTTGCGGCAGAATCTACATAAGCTAACGGACTTATCATAGTAATTAGCGATTAATGATTAATGATTAGTGATAAATGGTTAGTGATTAGGATTTACTATTTCATTAATCGCTAATCACTAATCACTTATCGCTCATTTTATTCTCTTCCTCCTCCAAGCGCTTGATACAGACTGATGACTGCCTGCATGCTGCTGAAGGTGTCGGATACTTCTGCAAGCTGTGCGCTGAGATAAGACTGCTCGGCAGACAAGACTTCCAGATAAGTCGACGTGCCTAAGTTAAACAAATCTTTTGTATCTGAGGCAGCTTGGCGGGCAGAATTTACTTGAATAGTGCGTGAAACGGCTTTGTCCTTCTCCATTTGATACAGATGCAGGGCGTTGCTCACTTCATTTCCGGCATTCAGCAGGGCGGTTTGGAACTGAATCTTAGCCTGCTCCTCTTGTGCCTTGGCTTGTTTCAGACGGGCAATGTTGGCACCGCGATAGAACAAGGGTTGCGTCAGCGAACCGATGGCGGAAGCCAGCAGTTTGCCCGGGTTGACGATACCTGCACCGGAGTTATTGGTCCAGCCTCCCGAACCGCTCAATGTAATCTGCGGGTAGAAAGCGGCACGGGCGCTATTGGTGTTATAGTAGTTGGCAGCCAGTGACATCTCGGCAGCTTTCACGTCCGGACGGTTGGATAGCAACTGCAAGGGGATACCTACTGAAAATTCCGTAGGCAGCTGCTGCTCTTCCAGCACACCGCGTGCGATGCTCTGTGCCGGTTGGTGCAACATCAGGCAGAGGGCGTTTTCGGTTTCGCGTATGCTCTGGCGTATGTCGGGCAGTGATGCCATGACTTGAGCGTAGGCAGTGCGGCTCTGCTCTACGGCAGCAGAAGTGGTTCCGTAGATGCCTGCATCTTTCATGGCCTGCACGGTCTCCAGGTTCTTTTTCAGAATCTCGACGGTGCCTTCGGTGATTTGGAGTTGGCGGTCCAGCATCAGCAGGGTGTAGTACATGTTGGCTACGCCGGCGATGACTTGCGTCTGAACGGCTTGTTCGTAGAACTGCGTCTGCTTCAAGCTAACCTTTGCTTGTCGCTTCGGGTTCAGCAGTTGACCGAAGAGGTCGACTTGCCAGCTTGCGGTGACAGGCAGGGAGTAGATTTGTGTAGCCTTTCCCTTGTCCCAGCTGCTGACGGTTCCTTGCGGAGACAAGGCAAGCGTCGGAGCATAGGCAAGACGGGCAGACATCAGTGCGGCTTGTGCTTGTTTCACGTTCAAGGCGGCACTGCGCAGGTCACCGTTGTTGGTAAGTGCTTGCTCGATAAGTGTCTGCAGCTGCGGGTCTGTGAACACTTCTCTCCAAGGCAGATTACCGAAGTTGGCCGTATCTGCGGCTAATGTATCGTTCACGGACGCCGTGTCGCGATACAGTCCGGCAGTTGTTATGTCTTCGGGTCTGTCGTATGATTTGTAGATGTGGCAACTGCTCAATAAAGCAGTTGCGCACATCAGGCATATTATTTTCTTCATAATCGCTAATCGTTAATCACTATTTTGTATATTGTTCAATCTCCGGTTCTGCATCCGAGTTGTCCACATCTTCCCATTCCATCGGCTTGAATTTCTCCTGCAGGTACTGGAATGCCACGAACAGTGCGGGCACTATGAAGATTTGCAGAATCATACCGATTAACATACCGCCGATGGCAGACGTACCCAGCGTACGGTTACCGTTGGCACCCGCACCGGAAGCAAACATCAGCGGGAGCAGACCGACAATCATTGCCAATGACGTCATCAAGATAGGACGCAGACGGGCTGCGGCACCTAATACGGCTGCCCAGGTGATACTCATACCCATTCTGCGGCGTTCGAGGGCAAACTCTACAATCAAGATGGCATTCTTGGCCAACAGACCCATCAACATGATGAGGGCAATCTGCATATAGATGTCATTGGACATCGTACCCAGAATCATTTTCAGTGCCGGGATGCTGCCCAATGCGCCTATACCGCCTACAAAGAGGAAGCTACCCAGCAGACCGAACGGCACGGACAGCAATACGGATAAAGGCAGGATGTAGCTTTCGTACTGGGCACTCAGCAACAGATAAACGAATACGAAGCACAATATGAAGATGAGTCCCGTAGTGCTGCCACTCGTTTCGGCCTCTTCACGCGCCATACCTCCCAACTCATAACCGAAACCGGCAGGCAGGTTTTCCTGCGCCACTTCGGCAATGGCTTGCAGAGCCTGACCGGAAGTGTAGCCTGATGCGGGAGCCACCATCACCTTCATGGAGGTGTAGAGGTTAAAACGGCTGATGACGTCAGGACCATATACTTTCTTGATGGAGATGAACTGCGTGATAGGTGCCATCTCGTTGCCGTTGCGCACCTTGATGCTTTGCAGTGTTTCCATATTCTTGGTAGCATCAGGTTCGGCTTGTACCATTACGCGGTACATCTTACCGAAGCTGTTGAAGTTGGAAGCATACAAACCACCGTAATATCCCTGCAAGGTAGTCAAGATGTCATTGGGGCTGATGCCTGCTTTCTTACAAGCGGCAGCGTCAATGTCCAGCTGGTATTGCGGGAAGTGAGGGTTGAAGGATGTCTTGGCAGAGTTGATTTCAGGGCGTGCTTCCAGGGCTGCGTTATAGTTGTTCACTACGTCGAAGAAGTGGTTCAAATCACCACCCGTCTTGTCCTGCATGTTCAACTCGATGTCGCTTGAAGCCGAGTAACCCGGAATCATAGGCGGCGCGAAGAACAATACCTGCGCTTCCTTGATAATCTTTTGGGCGCGCATGTACAAAGTGGCGTACACAATCGTGGAGTTCTGCATCGTGGAACGTTCTTCCCAGTTCTTCAGCTTGATGATGAGTGAACCGTAGGAGGGGCCTTGACCGCCCAAGAAGCTATAACCTGAGATAACGGTACGTGACTGTACGGCAGGGTCTGCAGCAACCAAGCTGTCCACACGGTTCAAAATCTCTTGTGCGCGTTCTTGTGAAGTGCCCGGAGGCAGTGTCACAGCGCCCATGATGGTACCGGTGTCTTCGTTGGGCACCATACCGGTCGGGGTTATCTGCATGAATACGCCCAACAGTACAATAGAGCCGATAACCAGTCCTGCCGATATCCAGCGTTTCTGGATGAAGAACAGCACTTGTTTCTTATACTTGCCCAGGATACCGTTGTATGAGTCATTGAAGGATTGTTTGAACTTGTCGGTAGTCATACCTGCCAACGCCAGCACACTGATGATAATCATCAAGCTACACAGAATGGGGTGTTCGCTGAAGCTGAACAGACCGAAAATCATGCCCAGGATAGCTACCGTCACGAAGAGCAGTGTAATGCCGGGACGCATCAACCGGCCTATAGAGTCGGCATAACGTGCAATCATAATCTTGCGCGCTTCCTTGGCGGCAACGCCTACACGCTCTTTCAGACTTTCGTGTCCTCCATTATGAGGTTTCAAGAAGATGGCACACAGCGCAGGACTCAAGGTCAGGGCGTTCAGAGCCGAGAAACCGATGGCAATCGCCATGGTTAAACCGAACTGACGGTAGAAAGTACCTGCCGTACCTCCCATGAAGCTCACGGGAACGAATACGGACATCATCACCAACGTAATGGAGACGATGGCACCACCCAGTTCACTCATGGCGTCGATGGAAGCTGTACGGGCCGATTTGTAGCCCTGGTCCAGCTTGGCATGGACGCCCTCGACGACGACGATGGCATCATCGACCACAATCGCAATGGCAAGCACCATGGCCGAAAGGGTCAGCAAGTTGATACTGAAGCCAATCAGTTTCAATACAAAGAAGGTGGCAATCAACGCCACGGGAATGGCGATGGCGGGAATCAACGTGGAGCGCATATCCTGCAGGAAGATATACACTACGATGAACACCAGGATAAAGGCCTCGATCAATGTCTTGATTACCTCATGTATGGAAGCGAAGAGGAAGTCGTTGGCACTCTGTGCAATGTTTATCTTCAAGCCGGCGGGCAGTTTGCTGGAATAGTCGTCCAGTAGGGCCTCGATATCCGAGATGGTCTGCGTGGCATTACTGCCTGCCATCTGGAAAATGATACAACTCACGGCTTTATGTCCGTTTACCATATTGTTGAATCCGTATGACAGACGGCCCAGTTCCACATTTGCTACATCCTTCAGACGGAGTATTTCACCGTTCTCCAAGGCCTTGATGACAATGTTCTCGAACTCCGTAGTCTGTTGCAGACGTCCTTTGTAACGCAGAGTATACTGGTAGGTTTGGTTACCGCGCTCACCCAACTGGCCGGGAGCCGCTTCGATGTTCTGTTCGCTCAAGGCGGCAACCACATCGTTGGGGATAAGTTTGTATTGGGCCATTACATCAGGTTTCAGCCAGATACGCATGGAGTAGTCTTGTCCCAATACCATGGCATCGCCCACACCGTTGACACGTTTCACCTCAGGGATAAGGTTGATGTTGGCGTAGTTTTCCAGGAACTCGATGTTGTACTGGTCTTTTTCATCATAGATGGAGAATACCATCAACATGGAAGTCTGGCGTTTACGGGTGGTTACACCGATTTTGGTAACTTCGGCAGGCAGCAAGCCTTGCGCCATGGAAACGCGGTTCTGTACGTTCACCGCTGCCATATCGGGGTCGGTACCTTGCTTGAAGTAGATGGAGATGTCGCCCGAACCGCTGTTGGTGGCGCTCGAACTCATATACATCATATTTTCCACACCGTTAATCTGGTCCTCCAGCGGAGCGATAACGGAGTTAAGCACCGTTTGGGCATTGGCACCTTGGTAAGTCGCACTTACCGATACGGTGGGAGGTGCAATGTCCGGGTATTGGGTGATAGGCAAGGTAGCCAGACCAATAACTCCTAAGATTACTATCAGGATGGAAATTACCGTTGATAGTACCGGACGGTTAATAAATCTATCTAATTTCATTTCATGAACAATTAAGGAATTAAAAATTGAAGAATTTTTTTATTTTTCATTCTTTCATTGAAACGCAGTCTGAATATTGCCTTCTTTCTGGTCTTTCAGGGCCTTCTGGTATTCAGCTTCCTTTTCAGCAGGCGTGATAGGCGTGATGGACTGTCCGTCCTTCAGGTTCTGTACCCCTTCGATAACGATTTTTTCGCCTGCTTTCAAACCTTCCGTCACGTAATAATACTTGCCGTCGTCTAAGCTGAACACTTTGACTTCGGTATTTTTCAGCGTATTGTCCGGTTGCAGTACGAATACGAACTGCTTGTCCTGGATTTCGGTAGTGGCAGACTGTGGAATCATGATGACATCATGCAGCGGGTTGGGGAATACCACATTGCCGGTGCTTCCGCTACGCAACACGTTGTGCTTGTTGGGGAAGAGGGCACGCATGGTTACCGAACCGGTAGTCTGGTCAATGACTCCGCTGATTGTCTCCACGCGGCCACTGTCGGCATACATGGTTCCGTCGATGAGCTGCAACTGTACATTCGGCATCTTTTCCAGAATTTCCTTGGTGCTACCGCCTTCACGAATCTGTGACAAGAGTTGGCGTTCGGTCATGGAGAAGTAGGCGTACATTTCGGAGATGTCGGCAACGGTAGTCAGCGGGCTGGCTACGGAAGGACTAACCAAGCTACCTACGCGGTAGGGAATGCTACCTACTACACCGTCACTGGGGCTGGTTACACTGGTGTATGACAAGTTGTTCTTGGCATTGACCAATTGGGCATTGGCTTGTGCTAGTTGTGCCTTTGTCTGTGCCAGCTGGTTTTCGGCCATTTGCAAATCGTAGTCACTGATGATGTTTTTCTTGTTCAGTTCACGTTTGTTGTTTACAGTCAGTTCTTGTGTGTTTACGGCAGCTTTGGCTGTTTCAACAGCAGCTTTGGCCGAATTTACGGCTGCCTGATACTGTACGGGGTCGATGCTGAACAACACTTGTCCTTTGCGCACTGTTGCGCCTTCATCCACGTGCAATTTTGTGATGAACCCACTCACCATCGGGCGGATTTCTACATCTTGTTTACCCTTGATAGTAGCAGGGTAGCTGTTTGTCAAGTTGGCAGTGGTGGTCTTTGCCTCAATCACTGCAAATTCGGGAGCTTTACCCGTTCCTTTGTCGCCTTGTCCGCAACTGCTGAGCAGTGCCAGGCAACATGCCAATAATACTAATCTACTCTTCATACTCTTTTTTGTTCTCTGTATAATTTTATATTCTTCTTTTTTTCGATTCTTGAAAGGCGTTTTCGTGTGTAATTCATGATTTAGAAATAAGGCAGGAAAAAGAAAACTGAATACTCCTATTCAGTTTTCGTCTGCAAAAATATTCTTTTCTTAGTATATAAGGGGTGAAACACTTCCTTTTTTAACTATGTTTCATACATAGATGAGAACGAAAGGACATTTTTTGATTAAAATACTGTAAAGCATACCGCTAATTGGCAGATAACCTTTATTTTTGCAGCATGTTAGAACGTAAACGCCATACTAAAATGAAGCCGCTTTTCCGCAGGTTGTTGGGGGGTGTTGCCATAGCTGCCGCACTGTATTCTTGTGCCAGTGTGGGCCGTATTGAAGGAGGACCTTATGATGAGACTCCTCCGCGTTTTATTTCCGGTACTCCCACGCCCGGCGCACTCCATCACAATAAAAATAAACTTTCCATTGAGTTCGATGAATTTATCAAGCTTGACAAGCCGAATGAGAAGATTGTAATATCCCCTCCGCAGGTGCAGCAGCCCGAAATTAAGTCTAATGGGAAGAAGGTGGTCATCACTCTGCAGGATACATTGAAACCCAATACTACTTATACATTCGATTTTGGTGATGCCATCCAGGATAATAATGAGGGGAATCCCTTGGAGAATTTCTTCTATTCTTTCTCTACGGGCGACCGTCTCGACTCTATGGCTGTGGCCGGTACAGTACTGAATGCGGCCAATCTTGAACCGGTGAAAGGAATGCTGGTCGGTCTGCATGCCAATCTGGCCGACTCCGCTTTTACCAAACTTCCTTTTGAGCGGGTGGGGCGTACGGACAGTCGCGGACGCTTCTCTATCCGTGGAGTGGCTCCCGGCAAGTATCGCATTTATGCCTTGCAGGATGCCGACCAGAATTTTGCCTATTCCCAGCCGACGGAAGTGATAGCTTTTAATGACTCTATCATCATTCCTTCCATGGAAGAGCGCATGCGCCAGGATACGACCTGGATAGACTCGCTGACAGTAGATACGATTGTAGAACGTCAATATACCCACTACCTTCCGGATGATGTTCTGCTGCGTGCTTTCAAGGAGCTTTCCTTCTCGCAACGTTTTTTGAAGGCCGAACGGTTGACTCCGGAGAAGTTTTCGCTCTATTTCACTGCTCCGGCAGACACGTTGCCTTTATTGAAAGGATTGAACTTTAATGAGGAAGATGCGTTTGTTATAGAACAGCCTACCGGCCGGAACGATACGATTCATTATTGGATAAAGGATTCTCTGCTCTATAAGCAGGATTCCCTGAAAATGAGTATCACCTATTTGTATACGGATAGCCTGAAACGATTGGTACCCCGTACCGATACTTTGAATGTGCTGGCGAAGTTGACATACGACAAGCAGCAGAAGCAGGAAGCGAAGGAAAAGGAACAGAAAGAGCGTGAGAAGAAAAAGAAGAAGTTGAAGGAAGGTGAGGTGGAAGAGCCCGAGCCGACGGAATTCCTGGCTGTAGATGTGTATGCCCCTTCTGCAATCGATGTATATGATTATCTTACTCTGTCGTTTACGGAGCCGGTGGCAAGCATAGATACCACCGCTTTCCATCTGAAACTGAAAGTGGACTCGTTGTGGCAGGATATCCCGTTCGACTTTATGCGCGACTCTTTGGACTTGAAGCGTTATAATCTGTTTGCCGAATGGGCACCCGGCGAAAGCTATACATTTGAAGTGGATTCTGCTGCCATACGCGGGTTGTACGGGTTGTTCTCCGACAAGATAAAGAAGGACTTCAAGGCCAAGAAGCTGGAAGAGTACGGGCAGATATTCTTTAATGTGCATGGAGCGGACTCTCTGGCTTTTGTGGAACTACTGGACGGTCAGGACAAAGTGCTGCGCACGGTGCCGGTGGTGGATGGGAAAGCCGATTTCTATTTCCTCAATCCGGGCAAATATGGAGCGCGGCTGATAAATGATACGAATGGGAATGGCGTCTGGGATACGGGAAACTATGCCGAGAAGCGCCAGCCTGAAATGGTTTACTATTATCCGATGGTTCTGGAGCTTAAAGCGAACTTTGATTTGACCCAGGAATGGGATATTAAGGCCAAGTCTCTGGATAGGCAGAAGCCGGACGAACTAAAAAAACAAAAACCAGATGAAGACAAGAAAAAGCAAAACAGGAACAAAAATAACCGCAGTGGCAATAGCAGCCGCAACAGTGGTAGGGGCCATAGCTATTAGGCGGAAGCAATTGTTCATTCTGTTGATGGTGGGAGCGGTCTGTTTGGGAACCTCCCAGTCTGTTCAGGCCCAATGTACTGCAAAGAATGAAGCTTTCCAGTCGGGCGAGCATGTCATGTACGATTTATATTTCAATTGGAAGTTCATTTGGAAGAAGGTGGGGTTGGCAAGCCTCACTACCAATGCCACGACTTACCATTCCGAGCCTGCATTCCGCTTTAACTTGCTTTGTGTAGGCAGTAAAAAGACCGATTTTTTCTTCAAGATGCGTGATACGCTGACTTGTTATGTCAGCGATAGGTTGGAGCCGCTCTACTTCCGTAAAGCGGCGGAGGAGGGAAGCCGCCATACGGTGGACGAGGCCTGGTTCTCCTACTCGGACGGACTGGCGAATGTAAAGCAGAGACGTACTTGGCACAATCCCGTGCGTGAGGCTCAAGAGATGGAATACAGTGATAGTCGCTGTATCTTCGATATGTTGAGCATTTTGGCGCAGGCGCGCTCTTATGACCCTAAAGACTACAAGGTAGGGCAGAAGATACTCTTTCCCATGGCCACGGGACGCAGGGTGGAAGAGCAGACGTTGATTTACCGCGGCAAGGAGGAGGTCAAGGCGAATAACGACACCGTTTACCGCTGCTTGGTATTCTCTTTCGTAGAGTACAAGAAAGGTAAGGAGAAGGAGGTCATCACCTTCTTCGTATCCGATGATAAGAACCACCTTCCCATTCGCTTGGACATGTATTTGAATTTCGGTTCGGCCAAGGCATTCTTCAAGAGTGTCCGGGGCAACCGCTATCCGATGACGTCTGTGGTAAGGAAAAAGTGATGTTATCCCCTTTTCTAAATACACTGGATTCGAAAGTGGCAATCAGTTTTCCCTCCTGGTTGGTGACGTCGATCTGGTAATATCCGGTGGTGCGGCCGATGTAGCGTTCGCGTGCTTCGGCATACAGTACATCGCCCGGTCCGCTGCTGCGCAGGAAGGTGATATTGGACGAAAGAGAGAAGGCCAATGTTCCGTGGGAGTTGGCTGCTGCTGCCAGTGCCAGGTCGGCAAGGGTGAAGATGGCACCCCCTTGCGTACGGCCTCCCGCATTGAGATGCTCTGCCGTGATAACCAGGCGTGCCTTGCTGTATCCTTCCTTTATTTCTATCAGTTCTACACCTGCATTCGTGGCGAAGCGGTCGTTCTTAAAAAACTCTTGTGCGGTCATGGGGAGTAATGATTAATGTTTAGTGATTAATGATTAATGGGTGGAAAATATGTGCTTCCGGACGCAAAAGTAACGATTTTAGCCATTAATTGAATTATTTAGGCGGGTCAAATCTGTACACTTGCTCTACTTTTGCAGCATGAAAAATCATAAACTCTTAATAAATAAATCCCTTATTATGAAAACAGTCCTCACTACATTGGGAATCTCCCTCCTTGTATTGGCAGGTTGCGCAGGGCAAAAGCAGGCTGAAAGCAACTTTATCCAAGAAAACATTGATAATGCTGTGGCTCAGGAGACAATTCAGACAGACATTATCGAAAAATCCGGTAAAATCCTTAATCCCCGTACCATTGATAAGGATGGGAACATTGTCTATGTACCTATCGACGATTGGTGTTCCGGCTTCTTCCCCGGTAATATCTGGCATATGTACGAGTTGACCGGTGACCAGAAGTGGCTGCCGCTGGCAGAGAAGTATACCGAGGATTTGGATTCGGTACAATACCTTACCTGGCACCATGATGTGGGCTTTATGATTGGCAGCAGCTACTTGAACGGATACCGTTTTGCGGGTAAGGAGGAGTACAAGCCGGTCATCATACAGACAGCCAAATCATTGTCTACCCGTTTCCGCCCTGCAGCAGGCGTACTTCAGTCATGGGATGCAGACAAGGGGTGGCAGGCCGAACGTGGCTGGAAATGTCCCGTTATCATTGATAATATGATGAACCTCGAACTGCTGTTCGAAGCTTCCAGGCTGTCCGGTGACTCCACTTTCTACAACATAGCCCGGAAGCATGCCGATACGACTATGGCTAACCATTTCCGTGAGGACAACAGCTGCTATCATGTGGTGGATTATGACCCCGAAACCGGTGAAGTCCGTAAGAGACAGACTGCACAAGGCTATGCCGACGAGTCTGCTTGGGCACGTGGACAAGCGTGGGCCTTGTACGGCTATACCATGTGCTATCGCTATACACACGATACCAAATACCTGGAACAGGCTGAAAAGGTCTACAACTTTATCTTCAACAACAAGAATCTTCCGGAAGACTTGGTTCCCTACTGGGATTTCGATGCTCCCAATATCCCGAATGAACCTCGCGATGCTTCGGCAGCTGCCTGCACGGCGTCCGCCCTTTACGAGCTGAGTACTTATCTGCCGGATAAGGGATACAAGGAAACCGCCGACCGGATTATGGAAAGCCTCGCTTCTCCTTCCTACCGTGCCAAGGTGGGTACCAACGGCAACTTCATCCTGATGCACTCTGTGGGCAGTATTCCTCACGGTGCGGAGATTGATGTACCGCTGAATTATGCCGACTATTACTTCCTGGAAGGATTGATGCGTAAAAGAGACTTGGAAAAATGAAAACTCAATTAAATATTTTGTTAGGTGGTTTAGGTTTGTTCGCCTTGCAGGGCTGTAAAGCCCCGCAGGCGGAACAATCCGTCCAGCCGAATGTCATTTACGTTTTTCCCGACCAATACCGTAACCAGGCGATGGAGTTCTGGGGCCAGGAAGGTTTTCGCGAGAAAGTGAACTTTCGGAATGACCCGGTGCATACCCCACGCTTGAATGATTTTGCCCGGGAGTCGGTGGTATTGACATCTGCCATGAGCAACTGCCCGTTGAGCAGTCCCCACCGTGGTTCTCTGTTGACGGGAATGTATCCTAATAAGAGTGGTATTCCATTGAATTGCAATTCGAGCCGTCCCATCAGCTCCCTGCGTGAGGATGCTGTGTGTGTGAGTGATGTTTTCTGCAATGCCGGATATGACTGTGCCTACTTTGGCAAACTGCATGCCGACTTTCCTACCCCCAACGACCCCGAACGTCCCGGACAGTATGTGGAAGACCGTGTACCTGCATGGGATGCCTATACGCCGAAAGAACGTCGTCATGGGTTCAATTACTGGTATTCTTACGGTACCTTTGACGAACACAAGAATCCGCATTACTGGGATACGGAAGGCCGTCGCCACGACCCGCGCGAGTGGTCACCGTTACACGAATCGGGCAAGGTGGTGTCTTATCTGAAGAACGAGGGGAATGTACGCGACCCGAAGAAACCTTTCTTCATTATGGTAGGCATGAATCCTCCCCATAGTCCGTACCGTTCTTTGGACGACTGTATGGAGGAAGATTTCAATCTCTATAAAAACCAGCCTCTGGACAGCTTGCTCGTCCGTCCGAATGCCGACTCCAAGATGCTCAAGGCAGAGAGTGCACGCTACTACTTTGCTTCTGTGACGGGTGTCGACCGTGCTTTCGGTCAGATACTTGATGCCTTGAAGGAACTCGGGCTGGACAAGAATACCATTGTCGTGTTTGCCTCCGACCATGGAGAGACCATGTGTAGCCAGCATACGGAAGACCCGAAGAATTCCCCGTACTCCGAGTCCATGAACGTTCCTTTCCTGGTGCGTTTTCCCGATAAGATTAAGCCTCGCGTGGACGACTTGATGCTTTCCTCGCCGGACATCATGCCTACCTTGTTGGGGCTTGCCGGTCTTGCCGACTCCATTCCGGCCGAGGTGCAGGGGCGCAACTATGCACCGCTTTTCTTCGATGAAAAGGCGGATATTGTACGTCCCACCGGCGCTCTCTACATCCAGAACCTGGACGGTGAGAAGGATGCGGAAGGCATGGTCCGTTCCTACTTCCCTTCGTCGCGCGGCTTTAAATCGGCGCGCTACACGCTGGCGCTCTACATTGACCGCGAAAACCATAAGCTGGTCAAAAGTTTGTTGTTTGACGATGAAAAGGATCCGTATCAGATGAATAACCTTTCTTTGGAAGAAAACCAAGAAGTCGTAAAAGACCTTTGCGCAGAGATGGGCAAAGTGTTGAAAGAGATTGATGATCCTTGGTATAAGGAAGGTATCTTGAAGGATATGATACCTTATTGATTGGAAATGGGTTATAGATAATCCTCCATAAATTGCTTGAACGTTTTTTGCGACCCGCTTCGACTGATAGTGAACTATTTGTCGGAGCGGGTTGTTTGATTCAGAATGGAATAAATTACCAATACGTATTAAGTAAATGATGGAGATGAAGTATAGACTATGGGCTTGTTTGTTGTTTTTGCCGATGGTCCTTTGGGCGTCCGGGCGTCCGAAAGTGGCTGTCGTACTCAGTGGGGGTGGCGCCAAAGGGACGGCGCATATCGGTGCTCTGAAAGTAATTGAAGAAGCGGGTATCCCTATAGATTATGTGGTGGGCACTAGTATGGGGGCCATTGTGGGCGGTTTGTATTCTATCGGATATACCCCACAGCAATTGGACAGTATGGTGAATGCCCAGAACTGGAAATTCTTGCTCTCGGATGCCCCCAATCCTAAGGATGTGTTGCTGGATGACCGGTTGAAGTCGGAGCGCTATGTACTCTCCATTCCGTTTTCTTTGAAATCTGCCGCTGTTTCGGATGCGGGTATCATAAAAGGGAAGAACCTGGCACGTTTGTTCTCCACGTTGACAGAAGGTTACCAGGATTCTGTGGATTTTAGCCGTCTTCCTATTCCATTTGCCTGCGTGTCGGAAAATCTGGTGAATGGCAGCGAAGTAGTGTTCCATGAGGGAATACTGGCCACTGCCATGCGTTCCAGCATGTCCATTCCCGGTGTGTTTGCTCCGGTAGACCTGGATGGAATGGTGTTGGTGGACGGTGGAATGGTGAATAACTATCCGGTAGATGTGGCGCTTGCCATGGGGGCCGACTACATTATCGGGGTGGATGTGCAGAGTCCGCTGCTTAAGGCTTCCGAGCTGAAATCGGTGAAAGACATCTTCGGACAAATCATCAATCTGCAAGGAGAGAAGAAATACCGTGAGAATCTGCGTAATACCGATGTATTGATAAAGGTGGATGTCACCGGCTATTCGGCTGCAAGTTTCACCAAAGAGGCCATCGACACTCTGATGGTGCGGGGAGAACGTGCTGCCATGGACAGTTGGGACGGACTGCTTGCCCTAAAACAGAAGCTGGGGCTTGCAGACGATTATCAGCCTCGCCGTCCGGGACCTTTCCGCTTACCCGGCGTGGCTGTTGATAGGGAGATTCCCGTTGATTCCCAAATAGCCGCCCCTGCTGTGCGGGAGAACAAGCTGAATGTCGGTTTTCGCTTTGATACAGAAGAACTGGCGGCGTTGCAGGCAAATACGGACTTCTATTTCGGCCGGCAGCGCGAGTCGCTGGTCAGCCTTACTGCCCGTCTGGGCAAGCGTACACTGGCACGACTCGGATATAGTTACCAGTGGGACGGTGGATGGCAGGCGGGACTTGCCTATCAGTTCGACTATAAAGATATGAATATTTACAATGAAGGCAAACGGGCGCTGGATTTGACTTTTACACATCAACTGGTCCGTATGGGGGCGGCGAAGGACTGGAACAATATCCAGGTCAGTCTGGGCATTGACTTTGATTACTACCACTATCATGATTTGCTGTCGCTCGACCCGTTAGCTTCGGCACTGTTTGAAAATTCGTCCTTATTCAGTTACTTTGCCGGACTTGTGTTCAACAACTTGAATGAGAGGAGCGCCCCTACAAAAGGTATGTCGTGGGCGGTATCCTATCATCTCTATACGGATAACTTCTTCCAGTATAAGGACAACAATCCTATTTCTGTTTTCGATGCCCGTTGGCAGGGATGTTTCTCTCCCTCGAGTAAGTTCACTGTCACTCCTTCGTTTTATGGACGCGTATTGTCCGGAAGCGGTAATTATCCTTTTGCCATCATTAATATGGTGGGGGGAACCATACCGGGGCGCTATATGCCACAGCAGATACCGTTTACGGGCATCAACCGTGCGGAACTGTCACAAGCCGCACTGCTGGTTGCAGGGCTGAACCTCAGACAGCGTATCTTGAAAAACCAGTATATATCAGTGATGGGCAGTTATGGGCGAAACTCCGGGAAGTTTCATCAGATTCTTGACTCTTCCGAATCGGCTGATATGGCAGGGGTAGGCATCGGCTATATGTACAAGAGTTTTCTGGGACCAGTGGAGATACAGTTGAATTGGTCCAACCAGACGAAGAAAGTAGGGTGGTATGCTGGGTTCGGATTCGTATTCTAACGAGGATATATCAAAATATTACATGGATTTTATTTTTCAGACAAAAGAACAGAAGAACAAGAGAAAAATATGTTCTTTTGTTCTTCTGCCTAAAACTTACCCCCAATCTGTATGATTCTGCGGTGAGTTATGATACCTTCATTATTTATTCAGCTTCCATTCGCTTCCGTCCTTACCGTCCTTAATCTCGAAACCGAGTGCGGTAAGTTCATTACGGATTTTGTCGGATGTAGCCCAGTCTTTGTTAGCTTTTGCCTTTGCACGTTCTTCCAGCAGCATGTCCACTACCTTGCCGAAGGCAGCTTCACGCTCTTCGTTGGAGGCATTGTCTTCTTGCAATCCTAAGATGTCGAAGCTGAAGAGATGGAAGGTTTCCTTCAACTCTTTCAGGTCTTCGGCTGTGATGGAGTCGTTTCCGGCCAGGATATTGTTTACCGTCTTGGCGCCGTCAAAGAGGTGGGCGATGACAATCGGTGAATTCAAGTCATCATTCATGGCTTCATAGCACTTGGTACGCAGGGATTTCACGTCTACGGTGGAGGTCGCTGCCGGTGTAATCTTATCCAGTCCATGAATGGCATCCATCAATCGTGCCAGCCCCTTTTCGGCTGCTTGCAAAGCTTCGTTGCCGAAGTCTACCGTGCTGCGGTAGTGCGCTTGCAGAATGAAGAAGCGGATGGTCATCGGGCTGTAGGCCTGCGTCAGCAACTTGTTCGAGCCCGTAAAGAACTCTTCCAATGTGATGAAGTTGCCGAGGCTTTTGCCCATCTTTTGTCCGTTGATGGTAATCATATTGTTATGCATCCAGTAGTGCACCATGTCTTCCCCCTGCGATGCTACGGACTGTGCAATTTCGCATTCGTGGTGCGGGAAGATGAGATCCATGCCGCCGCCGTGGATGTCGAAGTGTTCGCCCAGATATTTCTTTCCCATGGCTGTACATTCGGCATGCCAGCCGGGGAAACCGTCACTCCACGGGCTGGGCCAACGCATGATGTGTTCCGGTTGGGCGCACTTCCAGAGGGCGAAGTCGGCGGGGTTGTGCTTCTCGCTTTGTCCGTCCAGTTCGCGGGTGGTATTCAGTACGTCGTCCAGATTACGTCCGGACAGTTTGCCGTAATGGTAGTCCTTGTTGTACTTGGCTACATCGAAGTAGACGGAGCCTTCGCTTTCGTAGGCATATCCGTTTTTCAATATTTCTTTTACCAGTTCTATCTGTTCGATGATATGTCCGCTGGCATGCGGTTCGATGCTGGGCGACAGCACATTCAGTGCATCCATCGCCTTGTGGTAGCGGTTGATGTAGTACTGTGCCACTTCCATCGGTTCCAGTTGTTCCAGACGTGCCTTCTTGGCAATCTTGTCTTCTCCTTCGTCGGCATCATGTTCCAGATGGCCTACATCAGTGATATTGCGTACATAGCGCACCTTGTAACCTAGATGGGTGAGGTAGCGGAAAAGCAAATCGAATGTGATTGAAGGACGTGCATGTCCCAGGTGTGGATCGCCGTAAACAGTGGGACCGCACACATACATACCTACATGTGGGGCATGCAGAGGCACGAATAACTCTTTTCTTCTATCTAAGGTGTTGTAAATGGTCAGTTGATGTTCCATAACGCTCTGGTTTTTGTTTTCTTTTGAAAGTACAAAATTACAATAAAAGTCCGGAAAAGGCGAATAAAAAGTGAGAAATATCGTTGAAACGGCTATCAATAAGGCGTTTGTGACGACAAAGGCATAAGACGGGTAACGCAAGAAAAAGCAAATTCATGAAGTAGAGCCGTCGGCTTCCGTCCATGAAGGCTATACGGGAAATAGTGTCCGGAAGGGATAAATGCTATTTTATTATCCCTCAACGGGTTATCGGTTCCACCCTTTTCGTTCGGGGTGGAACTCGATTCCCATAACGACTGAAAGCATTTCCCATAGGGAGGGAAACCCTTTCAGTCGTTATGGGAAATAGGTTGTGTATAGGAGCGTCGCCTTTTGATTCCCACGTATGAACGATGTAGGCTGGAACTGCTTCCGAAACTTGAGTCTGTTTATGGTGTAGTCTGTTTGGCTTTTAATATTATGAACGAGACTGCCGAGACAATTAAAGCAAAAACAGCGATTCCGACAAATGGGATATGTAGACCGTATTGTTTCCCTGCAAATCCAATTATTACCGGGCCGAGGAGTATGCCCGAATATCCGAGAGCATTGATAAAGCTGATAATGTTATGTACGGCCATTCCTTTGATGTGTGCTGCGAAAGACACTAATTGAGGAACCACATTGGCAGCGCCGAAGCCGACCGTCGCAAAGCCAATGACGGCAGCAACGGCACTGTCAATCAGTACCACAGCCATGAAACCGACAGCAATGAGCAATGCCCCTCCGGCCACAACCGCCCTTTGCCCTAACCGATTGACTATTTTGTCACCACAGAGTCTCATAATTGTCATTGCTACAGCAAAAGCTGTGTAGAAAAATCCGGCTATAGACATGTCAATGCCACGCTCTTGACTGACAAATATGGCCGACCAGCCCATCACGGCACCTTCCGAGGCATACATGATGAAGCACAGCAATCCCACCACGACCACCATGGGAGGAATGTACAGTCTGCTTCTCCTTGGCTCCTCGACAGGCGTGTCGGACACAAGTTCCTCTCTCGGCAACAAATCCCTGCATCCGAACACCAGCGCAAGCAATGTGGGCACCATACAAATGACGACAGCCCATTCAGGCATGAGGCCCAAAGTGAACAGCACGCTCATCGCTCCGGCACCGATCAGTGTGCCCAACGAATAGCCGCCATGGAAACCGGACATGAGATACCGCCCCGTCTTGCGCTCGATGGCAACGCCATTCATGTTTGCCGCAACATCAATGGTGATGGTGCAACCTCCGAAAACCATAAGCATCGCGCCTGTCAGCCACATATTCATAAGCAGGCTTATCGTCAGCAATGCGAATGCCATCAGCAGCCCCGACACATAAACCACCTTCTTTGCGCCAAAACGATTTACAAGAAAGCCGGAAAGCGGAAGTGCGCAGATAGAGCCAAACCCGCTGCACAGCATCAGCAGCCCAAGCGTACCCTCGTCTATCGCAAAAGAACTCTTGACGTATGGCACAAGCGGTGCCCACGCAGCCTCGAGAACGCCTATTGCCATAAAGGCGACACGATTGGCAACAAGCAAATGTTTATGTTGGTTATGAAGCATATTCTACCACTTATAAAGTCTGACTATAGCGTTAAGGCAAGCAATCTTATTCCTCGTTGAGTTTACCTATGCGGAAATCGTGGACAGCCTCTTGCTTAAGCGATACTTCCGTGAAATAGCAGGTGTGCTCATTGTCTTTTGGACTCTGCGAACTGATGCCGATGAGCAATTCCTCGGGGAAGTCATTCTTGTAGAGACGAGCCATACGCCATATTTTCCCGTCTTCTGAAAAATAGCTGCCAAGAGTGATGCCGTCGGATGATAATCTCATATAGACATGCGGACCGATGATTGCCTGATGATTATTGTCATCGGAAGTGCCTATTGTGCGGACTGACACCACGCGGTGATCGCCATATTCATCCTGCTCGAAACATAGTTTCTGACAATGCGTGTCATTTTCGTATGCGTATAACACACCGGCCGAATATGTTCCGGTTTCGGTGAAGCCCGGCTGTACTTTAGCCGTAAAAGTGAACGGCTTGGTGTTGTCAACCTCTGTGAAAATGACGGCAGAACTATTGACGACGCTTCCATCCGGAGAACGGAAATAGTCAGTTTGGGCACCGGCCACGAACTTGATGGTGTCGCCAAGAAGTGTGATGCCATTCTCAGCGCCGTTTTTTGACTTTGTAAAACGGATTCCTCCTACATTGATGTCACATGTAGCGAGTTCAACGGTTTCTGCCGTAACCTTTTCGTCAAAACAGCTTATTTCTTTTCCTGATTCTTTCTGAGTGCATCCGGTCATTGCGATGCTTGCAATGATTGCGGTAAATACTAACTTTTTCATTGTGATATTGGTCTTGTTTTTTAATTTACAACTCTTTTGTGAATTATTTCCGGCTGCAAAATTAGATAGAATACAAGACGTGCGCAACACTGATTTTTAACCAATCACGAAGCAGGCATGCACATTAAATAAGATTCATTCTTAATGCAATTTCTACTGCCGCTGCGGTATTTGCCACCTTTAATGTAGCTAAAATATCTTGACGATGGCGATTGACTGTGTAAATTGAGATGTTTAAGTTATCGGCAATCTGCTTGCTTGGCACCCCTTTGGATAGTAACGACAGAATTTCAAGTTGTCGGCGGCTAAGAATTTTACGGTCGCTTGCCTCGTATTTGTCTCGTCCAACCGTTTCCCCGGTTAATAGGTTGACAATGATTCCATCTTGCCGGTTATAGGAAATGGGGTACGGAATGTAAGTACACAAGCCGAGCAAGACACTTCCGTTGGCACTACAGCTGAAATATCTCGTTGTATGTAGTATTTTGACTTTTTCATTGCTTCCGCTCCGGTAAAAACTGAGGATACATGAAGCCGAGAAATCCGTCTTTTCTTTTATTGGAAGTTCTTTTATAAAGTTGAAGAAACGAAGTTCGAGTACATGACGTTCAATAAGTTCATCTTCTTTTGCATGACTGAATACGATGTCCTCAAAGGCTGAATTGCGGTCTACCGTATATTCCGGGAGGTTCATTATAGTTTGACCGAATTTCCCGGAGTAAATATGGCATTCGTTGTTCTGAAAATCAGACACAACTGCTATACCTTCTGTTGCAAGTGCATAACCATTCGCACATGCTCTTGCTTGAGCAAGTAAAAGTTCTCCATCATCCGAGGCCTCAAACTGTTGTTCGGTCAAAAGCGATTTTAGTTCATGTTCTTGCTTCATTATGAATTGAATTGGTTGTTATTATAGCTGAAAACCAAATAAATATAACATGAATAGCCCTATCATAAGGGGAGACAAAATTACAATAAATCTGTAAATAGCTACCGTCTGGCGATAAATATTCTGAAAGCCCTTGCACGTTTTTTTTCACTGAAATGCTATTTTTGCATCCATGAACTCAGATAAACGTGTATTGCTTGGTATGAGCGGTGGTACGGACAGTTCCGTAGCTGCCATGAAGTTGCAGGAGGCCGGTTTTGAGGTCACCGGCGTGACATTTCGTTTCTACGAGGCGGAAGGCCGGACGGAGTATCTGGACGAAGCGCGTGCCTTGGCCTCGCGGCTGGGGATGGAGCATATCACTTACGACGCGCGCGAATTGTTCCGTTCGCGTATCATCAGCTACTTCATTGGCGAATATCTGGCAGGGCGTACGCCCGTTCCCTGTACTGTCTGCAACAATGAGTTGAAGTGGACATTGTTGGCGGAAATTGCCGATGAAAAGGGCATTTATTGGATTTCCACCGGACATTATGTACGCAAGGTCTTGTCCGGCGGGAAGTATTATATAGCCCCTGCTGCCGATAAGGACAAGGACCAGACTTTCTTTCTATGGGGGCTGAAGCAGGACATTCTGCAGCGTATGCTGCTTCCGATGGGAGACATCATCAAAGAAGAGGCCCGCAAGTATGCCGCCGCACGCGGTTTTGAGCGTGTTGCAACCAGGAAAGACAGCATCGGCGTATGCTTCTGCCCTTTGGACTACCGTTCTTTCTTGAAGCGTGAGGTACCTGAAGCGCTGCTGCCCGGTAAAGGCAGATTTGTCGATGAAAAGGGGGATTTTTTAGGATGGCACGAGGGTTATCCGTTTTATACCGTAGGGCAGCGCAGGGGACTGGGCATTCATCTGAACAAGGCTGTTTTTGTGAAGGAGACAAGGGTGGAGACCAATGAAGTCGTTTTGGCTCCGCTTTCTTCTCTATACAAGCAGGAGATGCGGCTGAAGGAATGGAACCTGGTGGACAACAAGCGTGTACTGGGTGCGGAGGAAGTGATTGTGAAGATACGCTATCGCAAGCAGGCAAACCGGTGCAGGGTGACTCTCACAGTGGAAGGACTTTTGCGTGTCCGCCTGATAGAGCCGCTGGAATCTATTGCACCGGGGCAGGCTGCGGCTTTCTATGATAAGGACGGACTGTTGCTGGGTGGCGGAATTATTCTGTAATTTACCGATGACGAACAGATTCTCGATATTCCGATGGTGTGATACCGATTTTGTTTTTTACATAACGGCTGAGATAAGATACGGAAGAGAAATTTAAACGGTCGGCAATTTCTTCTAAAGATAAATTGGGTTGCATGAGTAAATGCAATATTGCCTTGACCATGAAATGGTCAATCCAATAAGTTGCAGGCTGTCCGCTGACGGCTTTACTTATTTCCGAGAGATAATGAGGCGTTATGCAAAGGGCGTTTGCATAATGCCTCAGGCTACGGTTGGAGGCATAGTCTCCGTTGAGCAACCTCCCGATAAACTTACGCATCAATGTGGCTGGTCGCGACACTGCCGTTGTCTCCCGGTTGGCACGGGCATGAATATCATAAAGGTCAAGTATATGTGCCTTCAACAGTGCGCCGAGCATTTCTTCCCGAAACAGATGTTCCCGGTTGCCAAGTCTTTCCCAAAGCCGCATCAGGTCGTCGCGGCATTTCTCGAACTCTTCTTCGGAGAGTTTCATTACAGGATTTCTCAATAATGACAGATAGCCGACAATGCCGTAATTGCTTCGCGTGGCATTCATGGTGACGAACGATTCGACAAAACTCATGACGATGACCCGGCAATCCTCCGATTGTGAAATAGCCGATACCAATATGCCGTTGGTCAGAATCACATAGTCTCTGGCTGAGATATTATAGCGAGTATGATGTAATGTGAAACTGATGTTTCCTGCAAGGCACAGGATATGAGTGACTTGCTCTGCATGTTTGCTAATCTCCTTTCCACTGAATGTTTCGCTGAAAGACAACGGATTGATGCTTTTATTCTCCATATACATTGTTCCCCTATTTTCAGCAAAAGTAGTAAGATACCACGAAAAGTGAAAGTTCTGCATAGAATTTTATAACCCTTATACCGATGCATGGTTGTAATTTTGCAGTATAAATAAAAACAGAGATGATATGAAACAAGTGAGACTCAACAATGGCGTAATGATGCCTTCCGTCGGATTTGGTGTTTTCCAAGTCCCCCAGAACGAAACAGAACGTGTGGTGGCAGAGGCAATTGAAGTAGGTTACCGTATGATAGATACTGCTTCCTCTTACTTCAATGAAAAGGAAGTGGGCGGTGCAATCCGCAGCAGTGGTGTCAAGCGTGAGGAACTGTTTGTGACGACCAAATTGTGGGTGCAGGATTATGAGTATGACGATGCGCTCCGGGCTTTTGATAAATCCATGTCCCATCTTGGCCTGGACTATCTTGACCTCTACCTCTTGCATAAACCTTACGGGAATTACTATGCAGCCTGGAGGGCCGTTGAGCGCCTTTATAAAGAAGGACGTATCCGGGCAATCGGTGTGACCAGTTTTCCGGACGAGCGGCTACTCGACTTGATGCTCCATAATGAGATTAAGCCGATGGTCAACCAGATTGAAACCAATCCGATATATCAGCAGAAGGATTCCAATGCTTTTCTTTGCAGTGAGGGCATCCAACACGAGGCATGGGCACCATTTGCCGAAGGAAAAGGCGGCATTTTCGACAATGAGATACTGAAAGCCATTGCACAAAAACATCGGAAAACCGTAGCACAGGTCATACTGCGCTGGCTAAACCAACGCGGCATAGTAGTTATTCCCAAAACTGTGAATAGAGAGAGGATGATGGAAAATCTCAATATCTTTAACTTCACGCTCACCGACGAAGACAAAGCCGCAATTGCTACATTGGAAACAGGAGCAAGCCTGATTCACGATGTAAAGGATTTGTCGACGGTAAAGTCTATCAGTTCCTATACCATTCACGATTGACATTTGCAGGAGTTCGTTATCAGGGGGTATCAGGGTTAACGGGAGTTGTCGGGAGTTAGAAGCCGATAGTATGGCTATACATCCACAGAAGTATCGGCCGTTAGCTCCTTCTAACTCCCGATAACTCCCGTTAAGTACTCAATCAAAATAAATTCGTACTATAAATGGGAATTTACCAGTGTGCTTTGCGGAGTATTTCAATTGCTTACCGGAGTAACTCAATTGAGTTACTCCGCAAAATAATAGAGTTACTCTGTGTCCTCCGTGGTGAAATTTAAATTATCATTTAGTCACCTATTTATTATGTGAACTAATTATGAACACTTACTTAATGAAAAAAGCCGTGTATGCGGAAAATCCAATCCAGCCAATTCAAACAGAACAGAAATGAATACATTGAAATTAGTGACAGAATGGGATAAGACTTTCCCTAAAAGTAGTAAGGTCAATCACTCCAAAGTAACGTTTACCAATCGCTACGGCATTCCACTTGCCGCCGACCTGTATGTTCCCAAGAACATGCCGGGCAAAGTGGCAGCAATAGCAGTGTGCGGACCTTACGGTGCGGTCAAGGAACAGTGTTCCGGACTTTATGCGCAGATCATGGCGGAACGCGGTTTCATTACGCTCGCTTTCGACCCTTCATTCAGTGGTGAAAGCGGAGGACAGCCCCGCTATGTTTCTTCTCCCGACATCTATACGGAAGATTACAGTGTGGCAGTCGATTTCCTGATGTTGCACCGGGATGTCGATCCGGAGCGTATCGGCATTATCGGTATTTGCGGATGGGGAGGCGTGGCAATCAATGCAGCCGTGATGGATACGCGTATCAAGGCAACGGTATCATCTACGATGGGAGCTTTCGACCCTTACAGTACCGAAGAACGCCGGGAGGTGCGTAAGCAGTTGGCCGAACAACGCACACGCGACCTGCTCAATGGCGTTTTGCCCGAACGTTCAGGGGGTGTCCCTGCTGATTTGCCTGAAGAGGCTCCCGACTTTATGAAGGATTATCGGGATTATTACAAGACTCCGCGCGGTTATCATCCCCGTTCTGTCAATTCCAATGGCGGATGGCAGAAGATTACCGATTTGCCGTTCCTCACCTTTCCGCTGATGGCGCACGCCGACGAGATAGAAAACGCCGTATTAGTGGTACATGGCGATAAAGCCTATTCGCTTTCGGCAAGCCGGGAGGCTTTTCAGAGACTCAAGGGTGACAACAAGGAACTGTTGATAATTCCAGGCGCAACGCACGTTGATTTATATGACCGTACGGACATTATCCCGTTCGACAAACTCGAGATATTTTTTCGCGAGCATCTGCAATAAACCGCATGCTCTTAAGTGAAGGTTATTATTAATAAGAAAAGACTGTGCAGAGGGTTTCGGTAATGTTTACCGCCTTCTGCACA
>ENA-OZHM01000108-OZHM01000108.1-human-gut-metagenome-genome-assembly--contig:-NODE-108-length-39487-cov-8.113537_pt1 | contig 39487 bp, 34 predicted proteins | sample MGYA00244047_ERZ653688 | MGnify/ENA primary metagenome ERZ653688 (study PRJEB26926, sample SAMN06165194) | human gut metagenome | biome: ENVO:00009003; feature: ENVO:2100002; material: ENVO:00002003... | reverse complement strand
ATACGGTGTTTCACGTGAAACAATTATAAAATCAAGGATAAATTTAAAAATTACTTTTTATATGTTTCACGTGAAACAAAAAAGTTATCAACATTCGTTCCACGTGAAACAAATCGGCGCTTTTTAAGCTGTTTTAAGGCTATTTTGGGTGTCTTTTTCGGTTTTTTTGATATTATTTACATTATAGATTCGTGAAATTGAGTTCTTTCTCCGTGTAATTTGGACATGCTTCCGATGTTGATAACTTTTGCGGTTTGTATATATTTTTTTATTTTGGAAATAATACCGTCGTAAGAGAACGGAGGCTTTATGAAATGTGTTTCATGCGGTAACGATATAAAAAAAGAAAATGCTTGTTTCTGCGAATCATGCGGCGCGATTTATTGCAGGAATTGTGCGGATAATCACAGCGGCGCATGTCCGAAATGCGAAGGAAATTTGCTGTACTATTGCTGATTATTTAAGAAAAAAGCAGTGTTTCACGTAAAACATTATTTATTTTGAAAGACAATTTTATTTTCTTCGGCAGTTGGTGTAGTTAATACGGGATTGTTTTCGCCGTTTGCGATTATGGTTGTAATTATTAAAATAAGCACGTTTTCACGTTCGCGGATTGACGTGTCGCCATAAAAAATGCGCCCGTTTGAAAACGGACGCATTGTTTTTATTTTCGGAATAGGTTATTTTTTGACGGAGTTCAGAAATTCTTTAATATCTTTTTTTGCCGCCACGATATCATGGTCGAGATAATTTCCGCATTCTTTGCGTTTGCTTCCCGGCACTTCGTCCATTTCAAGACATTTTTTAAAACATTTTACGATTATTTCTTCGGCTTCTTTCTCTTTTACTTCCGATAATAAAAGATAAAATCCCGTCCTGCAACCCATAGGCCCGAAATAAACCACTTTATCTTTAACAGACTCGTCGTTTCTGATAACCGTTGCGAATAGATGCTCGATACTGTGTGCGGACGCAGTCGATAAAAAATCGTTGCGGTTTGGCTTTTTAAAACGGATATCGTATGTGTATATTCCGTTATCAACGTGGGAAAGATAAATTCCTTCGGGGTGTTCGTCATGGTCGATTTTAAATGACGCAATGGTTTCAAAATGTTGTTTTGAATTTTCTATATTACTTTGTAATATAGAAAATTTTTCTTTTTCCCTTTCGGACAATTTATCGACAAGGTCGACTATTATTTTCGCGCAGTCTCTCGTTCCTGCTGCCGCTATTTCCGAAAAGCTTACGGGACTTTTTTCGTCGGCGTTGTCGCTTATTACTTTAATACTCATAGCAGGCACTCCGTTGCGCAGGGCTGTAATTACTATTCCCGCGCCTTCCATATCGCAAATCTGAGCTCCGAAATCCTTTATCAGTCCGTTTTTAATATTCGAATCGCATATAAACTTATCGCCCGAGGCAAGTTTTACGGTCGCTATTTCGGGAAAATCTTTTTTTACGACGGCAAGCAGATTTTTGTCGAAATAAAAATAGGGCTCGTCGTTTTCGTAATAATGACCGCGTTTTTTCTTTTCAAGACCCGAAACGTCGTATTCGTAATGTACCGCCGCTTCGCAGGCTACGACTTGCTTGCAAACGAGGTTTTTATCGAGCGCGCCGACAAAACCGAAATTCAGGACGGCGCATACGTCGTAAGTGCAAATCAGATACTGCGTCGCGGACGACGACGCAATTTCTCCCGCCCCCGACAAAGCGACGTATATTTCGGCGTTCTTTCTTAAAACTTTAAAAGTTTCAAACGGTTTTTCACAAAGTTTTTCGACTTCGCCGAATGCGTTCAGTACGCCTTCTATTTCCTGCGAAATCGCTATTATCATTCCGAATTTTTTCATAAGCACCTTTTAGAGCGATATTTTATATCAGTATATCACAAGTTTAGCCATATTCAATAAAAGATGTTGTCTTTTAATTTTTTTTATAATATAATTTTCGAAAAGAGGAAATATGAAATTCGATAAAAGAAACGTTATACTTGCATCACTAGTTTTCGGCTGGATATCGATTTTCTGGAACGTTTACGACCAGTTAATCCAATCGATAAATACTTATTCTTTTGCGCTTACCCCTTATGAAAGCGGGTGGATTCTTGCAATCGATAATATTCTCGGATTAATTATTCTTCCTTTATTCGGACACCTTTCTGACAGATGCAAATCCCGTCTCGGCAAGCGCACGCCTTATATTTATTCCTTTACGGCGATATCTTTGGTCGGCCTCGGTTTCGTGGGATATTTTGCGTCGCAGAAGATGCTCTGGCCGTATATCGTTTCGCTGACGGTGACATTATTCGCAATGGCGGCGTACAGAAGCGCGGGGCTTTCTCTCGTGCCGGATTTCGTATACGAACCCGACCGCGGCCGGGCAAATTCGATAGCGAACATCGTATCCGTCGTATTTACCGTGGTAGGAATCGTGCTGGCAATGGTATTCATGCCGTTAAAAGCGGCGAAAGCGGCTGAGTTTTTGCCGATATGTCTTGCCGTGATAGGAAGTTCGCTCGCGACCGTGGGCGTATTTACGATGACGTTCAGCGAAAAGGCCGTTACGGCGGATTTTGAAAAGCGGTTATCCGATTACAGTAAAAACAATCCCGAAAAATTCCGTGAAGAAACGGTGAGAGTAGAGGACCTTTCCGACGAACAGATGAAAGGCAATCTCTTTAATAAAATCTGCATTCTCGCAAGCGTATTCTTCTTTTATATCGCTTATAACGCGCTCGTTTCGAATTTTACGGTATACAGCGACGTGATGCTCGGGTTTAAAATGCCGCAGCTTCCTCTCGTATTCGTAATAGTGGGCGCTCTTCCCGGATTTTTGCTCGCGACGCCGCTTTCTAAGAAAATCGGCCGTAAGTATACCGTTGCGATAGGACTTGCGTCTATGCTCGTATTTCTGCTTGCGTCTATGCCGTTTTCGAGAAAAGACTCTACAATCGCAATGAAGATACCTCTTCTCATCTGTTTCTTCGGCGCGGGAGTGGGCTACGGATTTGCGATGGCTCATATGTATCCTTTATATCTCGAACTCAGCAAAACGAAGAATATCGGGCAAAACACCGGTATTTTTGCAGGCACAACCACGGCCGCTATGGTCGTTACGCCCATACTTGCAGGATATATAATCAAAAAAATCGGCGAGGTCAACGGCAAAACTTACGTTATCGAACAGGTTGTCGAAGGCGTTTCGACGGAAGTAGTCAAAACGGGCGATTACAGCGTTCTGTTTCCATATTGCGCCGTTGCGGTGATGATTGCGTTTGTTGCGGTGATGCTTGTAAAATCCGATTATTATAAGGACGGCTCGAAACAGGAAAAAAAGCGTTGCAAAAACAAAAAAGAGGCCGGCCGTGACTGATTCCTTTAAAAACGCCGTCTCTTCGGCCATAAAACAATTCGGCGTCGAACTGACGGATTTACAAGTCGAAAAATTGTATGATTTTTACAAAATCGTAGTTGATTATAACAAAAAAATCAATTTAACCGCGATTACGGACGAATACGACTTTGCCGTAAAACACATTGCGGACAGTATTTCCGGCACCGGTTATATTAAGAAAAACTCATTGGTTTTCGATTTGGGAGCAGGTGCGGGATTTCCTTCCGTTCCTTTGAAAATACTGCGCGACGATATCGAAACGGTAATGATGGACGCTCTTGAAAAACGCGTCTCTTTTCTGAATTATGCGATTAACGAACTGAACCTTGAAAATATCGCGGCAGTGCATATCCGCGCCGAAGAGGCCGGAAAAAATCCCATCTACCGCGAAAAGGCAGACGCCGTCGTATGTCGCGCGGTAGGGAAAACCAACGTTCTGATTGAACTTGCGGCTCCGCTTATCAAAAAGAACGGCGTTTTTATAAATTATAAAGGAAAAGACGTAACGGACGTCGTCGAAGCCGCATCTTCCGAAAAAAAACTGAATATGAAAAGGATATTCAAAAAAGAATTTCTGCTTAACACGTCCGACGGCCCTGCGGAAAGAAACCTTTTCGTTTACGAAAAAACCGCGCCGACGGCTAAAGAATATCCGAGAAAATTCTCGCAGATTAAGAAAAATCCCCTTTGATGTTTCACAAAAAATAATGTTTCACAAAATTGTCTAAACCGTTGCGGTCGGCGGTTTTAATGTGTTATAATCTATTTACAAAACCAACGCAAAAAGTATAAGAGGTGTATTATGTCAAATAAAGGTCTCGGTAAAGGTCTTGCCGCTCTCTTGGGAAATCTTCAGGAAGAAGAAGCGGCCGCGGAGATGACGGAATCCGCCAAAACCCGCGAGGTAATGGACGTCGATATTTCCCTTATCGATACAAACCCCTATCAGCCCAGAAAAGTATTCGATAAATCTGCTCTCGAAGAACTTGCCGCATCGATAAAAACTTTCGGAATAATTCAGCCTCTGATAGTCCTCAGAAGCGGCAACCGGTACGTCATTATTGCGGGCGAGAGACGTTTCCGCGCGGCGCGTATAGCGGGACTTACTTCCGTTCCCTGCGTCGTGAGAGAACTTACTCCGCGGGAAATGCGCGAAATCGCTCTTATCGAAAACCTGCAACGCGAGGACCTCAATCCCGTCGAAGCGGCGGAAGGCATCGCCGAACTTATCAAATCATTCAATCTTACGCAGGACGAAGCGGCGGAAAGAATAGGAATGGGCAGACCGACGGTTACCAATCTTTTAAGACTACTCACACTTAATAAAGAAGTTCTGGAGCTTGTAAGGGAAGGGCGTCTTTCGGGAAGTCATGCAAGATGCCTCGTCGTAGTTACCGACCCCGAAGTCCAGTTGTATTACGCAAATAAAGCGGCAGACAATAAAATGTCGGTAAGAGAACTCGAACAGCAGATTCAACTTTATCTCGGAAGAAAACTCATTCCTTCGGGAGCGAGAAAAGAAAAACAGAGTAAGGAACTTAAAGGATTCGTAAACGATATGAAACGAATCTTCGGAACAAAGGTAAAAATTCTCGGAAACGACGAAAAAGGACGCATTTGCATAGACTACTTTTCGAACGACGACCTGCAACGCATTTACGACTTAATCGATAGTTTAAGACACTGATTTATCACTTAAAGTATGAAAACTACTAAAATTAGTTTACCAGAGATTACCGTCGTAGGAAAATGCGGAAGCGCTGCGGACGGAAAAGATTTCGTCACCGATTTATGGACCGACCTGAATAAAAATTTCAGCGAAATCGCCTATCTCGCAAAATGGAACGACAGCGGTTCTTTAAAGGGACTGTGGGGCGCTATGAGCGACGAAAATCTCTCTTTTGAAAAATGGGACGATATTAAAAAAGGGCTTTATCTCGCAGGAGTCGAAGCCGTAGACGACGCGGTTCCTCCGGAAGGATGGACAAAATGGGTGATTCCTTCTTTCGAATACATAAAAGCGGAAGTGGAATCGGCGCAAACGTTTAAAGACGTCGTTGGATATCTTATTGCAAATAAGATTTCTCTTGTCGGCGCAGTTCAAAATTTCACCGACCCCGAAACCAACGTAAACTATATGATGTTCCCCGTTAAAAGAAACTGAAATAAAAATTCATAATAAAAAACGGATTGATTTCAATCCGTTTTTTTGTTTCGTTTTCGTCAGTTTATTATTCTTACGGGAAGTATCAGATAAAGATAATCGTCCTTGTTTTCGGTAGGCACGATAACTCCCGGTGCCGTTGACGTAGTAAAGCAGAGTTTTACGAAATCGTCGTTGATGGCTCTCAGACTATCCGAAAGATATCTTGCGTTGAAACCGATATTGAGGTCGTGTCCGAGTAAATCTATATTTACTTTTTCGTTTATTCCGCTGATTTCGCTTTCGGCTGAAATCGACATTATTTTTTCTCTTATTTCAAGTTTTACGACGCTTTTCTTTTCGGTTCGGGTGGCAAGGGACGCACGGTCTATTGCCGTATCGAAGGCTTTTTTATCCACGAATACGGTCGTTGTGAAATCGGTAGGAATAATTTTGTTGTAATTTATATATTCTCCTTCTATAAGTCGCGTTACTATTTTCGTATTCCCGAGGTCTACCATAAAGTAATTTTTTTCGATACAGACTTTCACGTTTTCGTCGCCGTCGTCCAACAGTTTTGAAATCTCGCTCATACTTCTTGCAGGGACAATGATTTTCGTGTCGTTTCCGCCGTATTCGACGTCTTTCTTACAATAGGCGAGCCTGTATCCGTCCGACGCGACGCCTATTATTTTATCGCCCGATATTTCGAGACTGCACCCTTTAAGAGTAGGGCGGTTATCTTCGCTTGCAGTGCAGAAGATAATTTTTTCTATTAAGTTTTTAAGTTCCTTTTTTACTATTAAAAAAGAATTTTCGTCGTCGACGTTTTTAAAAGCAGGATATTCGTCCGCTTCCATTGTCTGAATATAACCGTTGTTTTCGCCGTACGTAAGTTTAAGACGGTTTTCTTCGGTAGTATCTATTATGACTTCCTCGCCTTCGATTTTTCTGATATAATCGGTAAAATACTTACCGGCTATCACTGTTTCGCCTTCAATAAGAATATCGGCGTGAATTTTCTTTTCAATGGAAAGTTCGAGGTCTGTGGCCGTAAGCGTAAGAGTATCTCCTTCCGCTTTAAGTTTTATCCCGTTCAGAATAGGCATTACTTTTTTTATAGGTAACGCTTTACCCACTTCGGAAAGAGCATCCGATAAATCGAGGCTGTCGCAGGAAAGTTTCATCGTTTTCTCCTTATTTTTTATTCTTTTATTTATTTTGATAATAATAACAATAATAACTTTGTTGAAATGTTCACTCTGAACATAATCTTCAATATATTGTTATTATAAAAATTCAGGTACAGTATGTTGTGGTTTTAAATGTTTATAACTTTGTTTATAAAACAAAAAAGCAATAAACATTTCAACAATCAACGTTTATACAGCATATCTTTTATATCGTTTATCTGTATATTAAGTTTTTTGTTGGTTTTCAATTGTTCGGTTATTTTATCCCTTGCGTGTATTACGGTTGCGTGGTCTCTTCCACCGAATATCGAACCGATGGATACGAGAGGAATCGATAAAAGGTCGCAAATGAGATAAATAGCAATCATACGAGGCTCGACGAATTCCTTGTTTTTCTTTTTTCCGGTTACGTCGCTTTCGGCCACGTTGAAATATTTACAGGTTGTCGCAAGCACGTCGTAAGCGTCGAAATGTTCTTTTTTGCAGTCGATAAAATCTTTTAAAGCTTCCTGAGCTACGGCAACGGAAGTAACCTGCTGACCCGATAACTGACTGTAAAACATAACCTTGTTCAACAGTCCTTCCATATCTCGGATATTGGTTTCTATGTTGCTTGCAATAAAAGCCGCGACTTCGTCGGAAAGATAAAAATCGTTGGCGTCGGCCTTTTTCTTTAATATTTCTATTCTCGTTTCGAGGTCGGGCGGCTGAATGTCCGCAAGAAGGCCCCATTGAAAACGCGTGCGAAGGCGGTCTTCGAGCGGGGAAATTTCCTTTGGCGGACGGTCGCTTGAAATAATTATGTGTTTGTCGTTCTGATATAAGTCGTTAAAAGTGTGGAAAAGCGCTTCCTGAGTGCCCTGACGCGAAGCGATAAATTGTATATCGTCTATCATCAGAACGTCGACGGAGCGGTATTTCTCGCGGAAATTACTGCTGCTGCTCGACTTCGAATCGCGTATAGCTTCGACGTAATCGTTAACGTACTTTTCGGTAGTGATATACATTATCCTTTTCTGAGGATATTTTTCGTTTATGTAATTTCCTATCGCGTGAAGGAGATGCGTTTTACCGAGACCTACGCCGCCGTATATGAACAAAGGATTAAAACGTCCGCCGGGGTGTTCGGCAACGGCCTGCGCGGCGGCGAAAGCTATTTCGTTCGATTTTCCTACGACGAAGTTGGAAAAAGTGTATTTTTTATTGAAAGTGAATCCCGTATCCTGCGGCTTGTCCGATTTTTTTACGACGAGTTCGTCGCCCAGCGTATAATCCTGCTGTTTAAGACAGTCCGCCTTTTCCGCTTCGGTTATGATTTTTACGTCCGTAATTATGGGATTTACTTCTTTTACCGCCTCGAGAATTGTGGCGCCGTAATTTTTAACTACGGTGTTTTTACTGCTCTGACTTCCCGATTGCAGCACGAGCGTATGACCTATAAAACAAATAGGCTCTAATTTTTCAATCCAGACCTCGAAACTTATCGCCTGAAGCCTTGCGGATAATTTTGTTTTTGTGTCGTTCCAAAGCGTATTGATATCTATCATAATATATATGATAACATTATACTTAAAAAAATACAAATAATTTGACGGAATAATTGATAAAAAACTATAATATTACTAAATCAGCGGTTTAATACGTTTCCGTTTTTAATTTTATATAATTTTGACAAATTCGACGGTTTAAAGTCAAATTCAGTGCATGTAATCATCGTTTGAGTGCGGTTTGACAATTCAAGCAGCTTTTCTTTGCGGCGAATGTCAAGTTCGCTTAAAACGTCGTCGAGCAACAGAACGGGGGCTTCGCCCGTTTCGTGTTCGAACAGGGTGAGCTCGGCGATTTTCACCGAAAGAGAAACGCTTCTCTGCTGACCCTGCGACGCGAATTTTCTTGCGTCGGTATCGTTTAGCGAAATGTTTATATCGTCGCGATGCGGACCTTTTGTGGTAAACATAAGGGCGCGGTCTTTTTCAACGGAAGAAGAAAAAGACGAAAGAAGAGATGAATATATTTCGTCGTACGTTTCGCCGTCGGTATTGCATTCGTAAGAAAGAGAAAGGTTTTCTTTTCCGTCGCTTAATTCCCAGTGAGAAATTTTTGCGAGAGAGGACAGTTTTTTAATATAGTTTTTTCTTGCAAGAATAAGGTTTGCGCCCACTTCGGCAAGTCCTGCGTCCCAGATAGACAACAGTGAAGAAAGATTTTCGTTCCGGTTTTCCGTCTTCAGCAAAGTGTTTCTCTGTGCGAGAATTTTATTGTATTTTGCAAGCGATTTGAAATAGGTTTTGGATTGTTGAGAAAGAGATACGTCCAGAAACCGACGTCTTTCGTCGGGACCTGCTTTTACGAAACGCATTTCGTCGGGCGAAAAATACACGACGTTTACGATGCCGATAAGTTCCGAAAGGCGTTTTACGGGAATGCCGTCGATTCTGATTTTTTTCGCGCCCTTGTTTTCGATAAGAATTTCTATCGTGTGAGAGCGGTATTTTTTTGCTATTTCCGCTTTGACGTACGCGCGTTCTGCGCCGAACGAAATAAGCTCCTTTTCACGGCTTGTACGCGGAGATTTTCCCAGTCCCAACAAATATATCGCTTCGAGCATATTTGTCTTTCCGCTTGCGTTTTCGCCCGTGAGAACGTTTATTCCGGGGCCGAATTCGACGCGTTGCGAAGCGTAATTTCTGAAGTTTTTAAGTTGAAGCGATTTAATATACATATTTTCCGACCGACGGTTTTTCTCAATTATTATAACACAGCGTACGTAAAAAATCGTCGTTTATAAACCAAATAATTTAAAATCGCCTTACAAAGAGTATAAAAAGTTTGAAAAAGGTTTGTATTATTATTGATAATATGATATAATTAAATAGATATTATATTGCGTGCGCGCTTATACACACGCGCGAGGTGGGAATGTACGTCAGGGAAAAAGACGTTATAGCGGTTATCGACGTAAGGACGGATAATTCGTCCGCGTCGGAGTTTATAAAAACCCTTGCCGCAAAGGGACGGGTCATAGTTCAGCATTCGGAAGAGACCCGTTCTCTCGTACTGATAGACGCCGCGGGGAAAACCGTTGCGGAACTTTGCTCGAAAACGGGACGCGCGGTAATGAAAAGCATAAAAGAAAAAGGTTTTATTTTCATATAAACGGAGGTATTATGGAAAATCAGAATTTAAGTTACGACCAGGGTGCCATACAGGTTCTCGAAGGACTTGACCCCGTTCGCAAAAGACCGGGTATGTATATCGGGTCTACCGACGAAAGAGGTCTGCACCATCTCGTTACCGAGGTTGTCGACAACAGTATCGACGAGGCGCTTGCCGGATATTGCGACAAAATCGTCGTTTCCATCGAGAAGGACGGAAGCTGTAAAGTCGTCGATAACGGCCGCGGCATACCTACGGGCATAATTCCGAAGGAAGGTAAATCGGCCGTCGAAGTCGTTCTGACCAAACTGCACGCCGGCGGTAAATTCGGCGGCAGCGGATACAAAATTTCGGGCGGACTTCACGGAGTCGGCGTATCCTGCGTCAACGCGTTGTCCGAGTGGCTCGAAGTCACCGTTTATCAGAACGGAAAAATTTATAAGCAAGTTTTCAACAGAGGCATCGCGCAAAGGCCTTTGCAGGAAGTCGGCACTACCGACCGCACCGGCACGACGATTCAGTTTTATCCCGATTCGGAGATTTTCGAAACTCTCGATTTCAATTACGACACGATGAAAATAAGACTGCGCGAACTTGCGTATCTCAACCGCGGTCTCACCATTCAGCTTATCGACTGCCGCGAGGAACCCGCGCGCGACGAAACCTTCCATTACGAAGGGGGAATCGTGCAATTTGTGGAAAGCCTCAATAAATCCAAAGAGACGGTATTTCCCGAGGTCATTTACTTCGACGAGACGTACGAAAACGGCGAGGTGGAAATCGCAATGCAGTATAACGACAGTTATTCCGAAACGATTTTCGCATTCGCAAACAATATAAATACCGAAGAGGGCGGCACGCATCTCGACGGATTCAAGGCGGCGTTAAGCAAAATCCTCAACGATTACGGCAAAACCAACAATATTCTGAAAGGCGAAGAAAAATTGTCCGGCGAGGACGTCCGCGAAGGCCTCACCGCCGTTATTTCGGTAAAACTTACGAATCCTCAGTTCGAAGGACAGACCAAAACCAAACTCGGCAACAGCGAAATGCGCGCGGTCGTGGCAAAGGCTATGACCGAAGGGCTCGGCACGTACCTCGAAGAACACCCCAAAGAAGCCAAAGATTTGATTTTAAAGGGCGTTCTTGCGCAGAAAGCACGAGAGGCCGCCCGCAACGCCCGCGACCTTGCAAGGCGCAAATCGGCGCTCGAAAGCACCACTCTGCCCGGCAAACTCGCCGACTGTTCGGACAAAGACCCCTCTCTTTGCGAAATATATCTCGTCGAGGGCGATTCGGCAGGCGGCAGCGCGAAAATGGGGCGCGACAGACGTTTTCAGGCAATACTTCCCCTCCGCGGTAAAATCCTGAACGTCGAAAAGGCAAGACTCCATAAAGTGCTTGAAAACGAGGAAATAAAAACTATGATTACCGCTTTCGGCGCGGGTATAAAGGAAGATTTCGACGAAAGCAAACTTCGTTATAACCGCATTATCTGTATGACCGATGCCGACGTCGACGGAAGTCATATCCGAATTCTGATGCTTACGTTCTTCTTCCGCTTTATGCGCCCGCTTATCGAAAACGGCCACGTATATATCGCCCAGCCCCCTCTTTATAAAGTTACGAAGGGCAAAACGGTGAAATACTGCTATTCCGACGACGAACTCAACGCATATCTTGACGAAGTCGGCCGTAAAGGCAACGAAATACAGCGCTACAAAGGTCTCGGCGAAATGGACCCCGAGCAACTCTGGGAAACCACCATGGACCCGAAAAGCCGCACGCTTCTGCGCGTGAGAATGGAGGACGCCATCGCCGCGGACGAAATATTCACCGTGCTTATGGGCGAACAGCCCGAACTCCGTCGTCAGTTCATCGAGGATAACGCAACTCTCGTGAAGGAACTCGACATTTAACGAAGGAGGACGTCAAAATGATTATTAAAAACAACGATTCGCAAAAAGACAAAGATTTCGTAGAGCATCTCGGGATGTCCAAAATCGTTCCCGTCGATCTGGATTCCGAAATGAAAAAATCCTTTATCGCCTATGCAATGGCGGTCAACGTGTCGCGTGCAATTCCCGACGTCCGCGACGGTCTGAAACCCGTTCACCGCCGCATTCTGTACAGCATGAGCGAACTCAATCTTACTTCGGATAAACCGTTCAGAAAATGCGCGCTTATCGTCGGCGACGTGCTGGGCAAATACCATCCTCACGGCGACAGTTCGGTTTACGACGCGCTCGTACGCCTCGCGCAGGACTTTTCTATAAGATGTCCGTTAATCGACGGACACGGCAACTTCGGCTCGGTCGACGGAGACCCTGCCGCCGCTTACCGTTATACCGAGGCGCGACTTTCTAAAATCGCCAACGAAATGATAAGAGACCTCGACAAGAGGGTGGTGGACTTCTGTCCCAACTTCGACGACACGCGCGAGCAGCCCGTCGTATTGCCTTCTCGCTATCCCAACCTGCTCGTAAACGGTTCGGACGGTATCGCGGTAGGTATGGCGACTTCAATTCCTCCTCACAATCTCGGCGAGGTAATCGACGCTACCGTCGCTCTGATGGACAATCCCGATATGGAAATCGAGGACCTTATGAAATACGTTCCTGCGCCCGATTTCCCGTCTGCCGGAATAGTTCTCGGACGCGCGTCCATAAGACAAGCCTACAAAATAGGCCGAGGAGGCTGCATAATCCGCGCCCGTACCGATATCGAGGAGATGCCTAACGGCCGCAGTCGCATAGTCGTTACCGAACTTCCTTATCAGGTTAATAAGGCGCGCCTTATCGAAAACATCGCCGACCAGGTAAAGGACAAACGCATCGAGGGAATTTCCGACATAAAGGATGAGTCCGACCGTCACGGTCTGCGCGTAGTCATCGACATTAAGAAGGACGCGAACGCGCAGGTCGTTCTTAACACGCTGTTCAAACAGACGCAGATGCAGACGAGTTTCAGCATGATAATGCTCGTTCTCGCCGACAGCAAACCGCGCATACTCAACCTTAAAGAAATACTCACTTACTATATTAAACATCAGGAAGACGTAATTACCCGCCGTACCCGTTTCGACCTCGAAAAGGCGGAGGAAAGAGAACATATATTAAAAGGTCTCGCAATCGCGCTTGCAAATATCGACGAGGTTATTAAAGTAATCAAGGAAAGCGCCGACAACGACGCCGCGATGAAAGCCCTTATCGATACTTTCCTGTTAAGCGACAAACAGGCGGCGGCTATCCTCGAAATGCGTCTGAGAAGACTTACCTCTCTCGAAGTGGAAAAAATCAACGAGGAACTTGCCGAGAAAGAAGTCGAAATCGCAAACTACAAGGAAATTCTCGCCGATATCAACAAAGTAAACGATATCGTCAAAAAAGAACTTCTCGAAGTCAAGAACACCTACAATACTCCGCGCCGCAGCGAGGTGTCGTACGACTATTCCGAAATCAACATCGCCGACCTTATCGAAAAAGAGGATATCGTCGTTTCGATGACGCACGGCGGATACGTCAAACGTCAACCCGTCGCGGAATATAAGAGTCAGCACCGCGGAGGAATAGGCATCACGGCGCACAAGACGAAAGACGAGGACTTTGTCGAAAACATCTTTACGACATCGACGCACGACGACCTTATGTTCTTTACCAACTTCGGAAAAGTTTACGTCATAAAAGGATACGAAATTCCCGAGGCGTCAAGAAATTCGCGCGGGCGCGCAGTCATCAATATTCTGCAACTCGACCCCGGCGAAAAGGTTACTACTTTGCTTCCCGTGCCCGAAAGAGGAGAGGGCTATCTGATGCTCGCAACCAAACAGGGTTTAATCAAGAAAACAGCATTATCGGAGTTTGACAGTATCAGAAAGACCGGTAAAAAGGCGATTAAGCTGGTTGAAGGCGACGAACTGATATCCGCGATGATTACGAAAGGCACCGAAGAACTGATAATCGCGTCGCACGAAGGCAAGTGCATACGTTTCCGCGAAGAAGACGTCCGCGTAATGGGCAGAGACTGCCAGGGCGTACGCAGTATGAAGCTGAAGCCCGGCGATTACGCCGTGGATATGGCGATTGTCGAAGAGGATAAAGAAGTGCTTACGATTTCCGAAAACGGTTTCGGAAAACGCTCGTCGCCCGAGGATTATCGCGTACAGGGACGCGCCGGTATGGGCGTAAAAGCGGGCGTGTTCACAGAGGAAACGGGCAAGCTGGTCTGCCTTAAAATGATAAACGCCGATAACGACGTGATGATAATCGCCGACAACGGAATAATTATCCGCGTATCCGCCGACGAAATCAGAAAAATCGGCCGCGATACGAAGGGCGTAAAAGTCATGAACCTCAGGGAAGGCAGCAAGATTATGTCAATCGCCGTCGTGCCTCACGAGGAGCCCGAAGAGGAAGTCCCTGTCGACGAAAACGGCAATCCCGTCGTCGTTTCGGCAGAAGAAACGGCAAACTCCGTCGGAACAGAGACAGAAACGCAGACAACCGACTCAACCGAAAACACGGCGGAATAACTTATAACCGATAAAACCCTCCGGACAGGAGGGTTTTTTATTTTATGCCATATAAAAAATCTTGGTATATTTTGTTGAAAAACGAATTGCTATATAGTATCATATCGTTATAGAAAAACAAACAGGAGGCGCAATATGAAATACGTTTGCAACGTGTGCGGTTACGAGTACGACGAGGAAGCCGAAGGCGTAAAATTTGCCGATTTGCCCGAAGATTGGGTTTGCCCGCTTTGCGGAGTAGGTAAGGACGAGTTTTCACCCGCCGAATAATATTTTCAATCACGAAATAAAACGGTCCTTACGGGCCGTTTTATTTTATTTCGGAATTAGCGTCCGATGAGAGAACAGGTATTTCACCTGCCTTTTTAAAGGCGATTTTGGTTGTAATTACGGCAATGATTTCGTTAATTACCGCCGCCGAAACAATGGTGCCCGATACTATATTCGCAAGCGACGGGTCGAAGCCGTTTAACGTGGATACGGCAATACCCGTAAAAACGAGCGAAACGCCCGAATGGGGAAGAAGAGTGAATCCGAGATATTTCGTGACGGCAGGCTCCGCGTGCGTAATTTTCCCGCCGAGGAAAGCGCCACCGATTTTTCCCGCCGCACGCGAAAGTATATAAATAGCGGTGAACAGTCCCGCTCCCGCGATGAGACGGTAGTCGAGGGGAAGTCCGAGATTTACAATTACGATAATAAACGATAAATTAAGCAACGGCGAGTAGTATTTCATAATTCCTTCCGGCTTCTCGTCTCCCGCAACGCCCGCGACTATCGCGCTGTAAGTCATGCCGATGAGAAGATAGTTTATGCTGAACGACTTAAACGCGAATATATCGATTATTATTCCCGTGGCCGCGCTGACGCAAAGTCCCGAAAGAGTGGCGATAAAACACGCGACGTTTTTTTTAATCTGCGAACTATAAGAGAAACGATTGCTCCGAAAACGCCGCCTATCGCAAAATGAATCAGCACCATACCTATAATACGCACGGGCGAAGACGCGCCCGTTCCCTTTACCGCGCCGATAACAGAGATAACGGTAAAAAATACTACGACGCCTATAACGTCGTCGATTGCGGCAAGAGGAAGAAGAGTATCCGTTACGGGTCCTTTCGTTTTGTACTCGTTGACTATTGACAAGGCGGGTGCGGGGGCGGTGGCAAGCGCGATGCCTCCGAACACAAACGCAAGGTAAAACGGAATATCCATAATTAAAAAGGCAATCGCAAAGACCAGTGAAACAACCGCAAACGTTCCGAGCGACTGAATAAAAGTAATACCGACAATCCGCTTTCCCGAACTTGCCAGTTTTTTCACGATTATTTCTTTGCCTATCATCACGCCGGCAAAACATTCGAAAAACTTTATAAAAACGTTATACTATAATGCGTTTACGGTATCCTGCGTAATTACGTTTGCAAGATAAGGCCCGAACAGTATTCCGGCAAGAAGCCATCCGAGAATGGACGGCAGTCTTAACCGCGCGACGGCTTTTCCGATAACGTACGCCGCGCATATTGCGGCAAATACGCACAAAATCTGAATCAACATAGGCAATCGACCAGAAATCCTATGACTTTTTCCGACGCTTGCGCATTGTTCCGCAACTCTTTAAATGCGCCGTCGACGATTATTCTGGCAGACTCTGCCGTTTCGTCGGACAAGCCGGCGGCGGAGCAAACCCTTTCCCACACTTTTATACGGTTGCCTTCGGCATAAGAACGGACAGCGTCGTTAAGGGCGTATTTATTGAAAATTTCATCGTGCGTCATAAGCGATGACTCAAAATAAATATTCAGCAAAAACAGCACTTTATCTTTAATATTTTCCGATATAAAACCTGAAATTCGGTTGTTAACGTCGTTATAAAAATAATCGTAAACGGCGATTGCAAGTTCCTGTTTGGTCGGAAAATATTTATATACGGTTTTTTTTGAAATCTTCAGTTTTGCTGACAGCGTATCAACCGAAAATTTAAGGCCTTCGGTTTTTAAACTCTTTGCCGATTCTTTAATTATAAGAGACCTCACGTCGTTATTTATAGGAAACGAAAATCCTTTTTTTGTTTCCACTATATATCTTTTAATCCGAAAGTCAAGCGTTCACACAAGAACCGGCGTAAAACCACACAAATAACGGCGCGTCGTTAACGAAATTACCGAGTTTTGTAAAGAATGTAAAACTTGTGAAAAAAAACTTGCTTTTGTGATTAAAGGTTATACATACTTAACTTGTGATACCGGTATATATCGCCCGCGCGCAAGGGATATATTCCGATAACGCGAAAACCGAAAATATAATAAAGGAGAAAATTACAGATGAAGAAGACAGCAGTTATTATGATTGCGGTTATCATGACCGTTCTCACTGCGTTGTCGCTTACGGCTTGCGCAAAGCAGGGCGAAAGCGAGCTTACGGGTATCGAGATTACCAAAATGCCCGATAAGACTGATTACGTAGCCGGCGAAACCTTCGACGATACGGGAATGGTCGTAACGGCAACGTACAAAGACGGCGCGACGAAAGTCGTCACCGATTACACGGTCGACAAAACCACACGGTTGAAAATCGCCGACAAGAAAGCGGTTGTAAGTTACAACGGATTTACGGCCGAGGTTAATATTACCGTGTCGCAGGCGGTAGTCGCGTCGATAGAAGTCGACGAAAGCGCGACGTATTCGCGCACTATGGACGTTTCCGAAGTTATCCGCTATAAGAAAGTATGGTCGGACGGCGTAAAGGATTCGGATTGGACGCAGGCGTCTCCCGACGACCTTGTATCGTACAGCATCGACGGAAACAAAATCACGCTCGTATTGAAAGTGCTTGCGGGAACGTCGCAATTCGACAAAACCGTTACGCTGAATATAAACGACGATAACGCGATTTCGGTTACCGAACTCAAAACCAAACCCGCCGACGACGAAACGACTTATAACGTCGAGGGTATCGTCGTTGCCATCTGCAACACCATACGTGACATCGAATACGTAATCAAAGATACCGCAACCGATAATTATATCGGCGTCGTTGACCTCGAATCCACGGGCAAAATGGCAGAGAATACATACGTGCCCCTGTTCGACATAGGCGACAAAGTCCGTATTCCCGTTCAACTTACGAAAATTCTGCCCGCCGAAGGCGCGGAAACCGACAAAGCGCAGGTTAAATCGGACGATAACAAAATTCTTGCGAAATACGTCGGAGGAGCATTGTACGAGACGGGCGTCGTCGAGAAAAACGCAAGCGTGGATTTCGACAAAACCGCCGCAACGGTAATAAGCACTCAGAACGAACTGCGCAATTTCCTCAGCGCCGAAAACCGTGCCGATAACGCGTATAAACTCGTAAAACTCAACGCACCCACCTATCATATCAGATACGTGAACGGTACGTCGATATTCTACAGATTTATGTTTGAAGGCGTTACCGCTTATGCCGACCAGAAAATCGACGGCAAGAACACTTCTCCCGTTTTCGCGGATTATAACCAGGCCTATACCACGGGCGACAGAGTAGGCGAACTGCTTGCCGGCGACGCCGAATGGGCGCCTGCAACGTGGGCAACTCCCGGAGCGTCCGCCAAAACAGTTTACGCTTTGTTCGTAGGCGGCAACGCATATTATCATCAGTTCGTAATTCTCGGCACCGAAGACGGTCTTACTGCGGTCGGCGCAACCGTAGAGAATGCGAGAACCGAGTACATAGTAGGAGACGAATTCACCCTCGAAGGCGCGAAAGTCGTTGTAAACTACGGCACGGACGCATACGGCAACGACATTACCTTCACGATGACTCTCGACGCAGAAATGCTCGATGCAACCACTCTTCCCGATATGAACGCGCAGGGCAAATACACGGTAAGAGGAAGGGCAGCGGACGTAGAATTCCAGTTTGAAGTCAGCGTTGATAAAGTTCCCACCGCGATTTCGTTGAACAGCGAACCCGATAACAAAACGTTCGTATGCAGTTTCTGGGAAAAAGACGCAAAAACGGCGTTTACCGGACTTAAAGCAACGGTAACCTATGCGAACGGCAACGAAGAAATCGACGTAACGGAAGATATGATAAGTTTTGAAGATACGGCCGAATGGAACAAGAAAAAAGTCATCGTTACCTTCTGGTCGGTAAAAACCGAAAGCGAAATCACCCTTTCCGTTCCCGATACGCTGACCGGCGTTGAAGCGGCAAAAGCCCTTACGGCGGGCGATACCGTATACAACCTTAACGGAATCGTAATATCTTCGGCGTTTATTTCGGGAACCAACGCGGCTCCCGCTAACGGCGAAATTCTCGTTAAAGACAAAACCACGGGCGCAATCATCGGTCTTAAGGATATGGGAATAAGCAAAGAGGACAAACTTGCCGGTCTTTCCGTAGGCGATGAAATCGTCGTTCCCGTAACGATGAAAGTTACGACGACATCTTCGAAAACTTCCGAATACGGCAAAGTAACCGCATACAAAGCCACGGACGGAAACTGCGTGGTATTAAGCAAAAACAATTCCGCGGCGCTCAACCTCGATTCCGCCGTTACCATTGCAAATCAGGAAGAGTTTGCCTCATTCCTTAAAGACGCGGCAACCCGTTGCGACAATATGTATAAAGTCGTAAAACTTTCGGGCGTCAGATTTATTCACAACAGCAAAGGCGCGGGACTTAACATTACGTTCAACGCAGAAGCGACAAAAGATGGCGACATTAAGGTTGACGGAAAAACCCCGTTGTTGCACGCAATGAACGAAAGCATGACGCTCGGCGACAAAACCTATGCGGAAATACTTGCGGGCGAAGGCGTAAATATTGAAGAAAGAGGATACGACAATCCCGTCGTGATGACTGATGACGTATATCTTGTTTACGTAGGCGGACAGGGAAATTATTATCATCAGTTCGTACTTCTCGGAGGGGAATACGTACAGGCTCCCGCCGCGTAATTTATAATAGGAGAAAGTTATGAAAAAATTCGCAATGACAATATGCGTTATTCTTGCGATAGTTCTGCTTGCAGGCTGTTCGGCAGGAAAAACGCAACATAAATGTGGACACGTATGTCCGACGTGCGGGAAATGCATGTCGAACTGCACGGACGACGCCTGCTCGCAGAAATGCATGTGCGACAGGAGCGACGTTTTGCCCGAAAAACATCTCATAACCGACAGCGACGGCCATTTCGGCGGTTCGCTCGACGAGGCGCTTTACGGGGCGGGCGCGCCACTTGACGGGCAGTACGACGCGCCCGACGCGGGATACTGGCGCATAAACGATTTCTATAATATGTCGTCCACCGACGAACGCACGCTCGTTCCCAACTTTATGCCTTATCAGCAGACAATGAAGGACAGCAGCGGTCTCGCGTGCGCGCTTATGATAATGAATCACGACGGATTTGACGTAAGGAACGAGTATACCGAAAAGAATCTCGTCGAAAAATACGAGGAACTTAACGGCACGACGGTCTACGGCAACGGCACGACGTCCGACGGACTCAAAAATCTGTTTACCCATTACGGATACGTGGCGCGCAATACCGCATACGTCGAAATGGGCTCGAAGCAAATCGAATGGATTGAGTCGTTTAACGAATGGATTAAGGAAAAACTCGACAACGGATTTTTCGTAATGGTAAGATTCGAAGACGGAATCGACAACGGCTGGAGAATTATCATCGGTATAGATACGATGGGTTCGGAATGGGCGAGAAACCCCGTTCTTATTATGGCTAACCCCAACGACTGCGCAGACCATTATCAGGACGGTTACTCCATTCAGGCATCGGGACGTTTCTATCGCTGGTGGTTCGACGCTCATAACAACGGCAAAAGCACGAACAATTTCGATTATCTTCTCGTCGCGCCCAAAGTCAACGCAATTCGTTACGACCGCGTAGAGGAAGAAAAAGTCGCCGTTCAGACGCGTCCCGACAATTACCTCATCTGCAATCCCGACGGCAGTTACGGCGGAACGAGCAACGCGGCAAAATACGGCACGGGCACTCCTTTGAACGGCCAGTACGACATTCCCACAAGCAGATATCATTCCTTTGTGGATTACTACAATATGGAAAGTACGGACACAAGACTGATTCTTACGAATTACAGGGGATATCAGCAGACAATGGCGTCGTCCTGCGGAATCTGCTCGACGATGACGGTGCTTGCCTATTACGGAAAAGACATAAGCGTCTGGAACGAAGAATTCCTCGTTCAGAAATACGAGGCGCTCAACAATAAGGTCATTTACAATTCGGGAGTAGGCGGTTCGGGTCTTAAAAAACTCGTCACCGACGGACTGGGATTCCCGTCGTCCGATTACACTTCAAATTCGTCGGCAAAATACGTCGACGACGAAACGTCCGTGCGTTTCTATACGTACGACATGTTCGCGACGTGGGTAAAAGGCAACCTGTCCAAAGGCACGCCTATGCCCGTTTCGTGGAGGCCGCACAGCGGACACTGGGAAGTAATTTTCGGATACGACGATATGGGCACGCCCGATTTCCCGTACGACGACGTTCTGTTCCTTGCCGACTCCGGCGACAGCTGGGACCATTATCAGGACGGCTATAACACAATGGCCGCAACGATGTTCTACTATCAATGGTTCAACGGCAGCTTCACCTACAATCAGCAATTGAACGTATTCGATAACGACCCCACGGTACAAGCGTAAAAACGTTCTTTCCGGCGCCCCTCTTCGGAGGGGCGTTTTTTTATATGCGGGCAGAGGAACGCATTGCTTTAATTCCGTTATTTCATAAAACGTCGTTTATCTGATTGTCGTCCGCCGTTAAAAGGCAGTCTTGCAAACGGCGTATCGTCCGCGAAGGCCTCACCCGAAAGCGACCGGTGGTTTTCGTCGTCCGCGAGTTCGCCTCTGTGAAAACGAAACGTCTTTACGCAAGTATCGATAAGGAACGTTTAAATGCGGCCGATACGGGTTGTCGCAGGCTTAATAAACCGTTTTATAATCAGGATAATAAAACTTGCGGTATTTTATGCCTGACGAAACAATGAGCGGGAACGTTCGGAAAGATAAACGTTTTTTTCGGCGCTTCGGGTTTTGACAACACGAAAGCGCGCGGCTTCAAACGCCGTCGTGAGACGGAGATAACGCGTTGACGAAATAAATTTCGAATTATGCGCCAACGAGAAAACGCGGCTGCGGACGAAACGTCGAAATATAATAACGAGCGTCAATAAGAATATATCGGGCCGTTGCGATTCGACGGACGGTAAACCGCACAAAAAAACCTCGGCTTCACGCCGAGGTTTTCGATATGACGTTATCAGTCGTTGAGGTCTTTATATTTGTCCTCTTTTTTGGTGGTCTTCTTCTTGTCGGAGTTTGCTTTGCGTTTGGGCAGATACTTTCTCAGGAAGTAGACGACAACCGCAATTACGATAATGGCGCCGAATGCAACCGACGTGAAGATAAGCCAGTTATAATTTTTGGAATCGCCGGAATTGTCTTCTTCGCCGGGTTCGGTACCGGGGGTGGATTCCTCTTCTTTATCGATTGCGTCGTAAGCGACTTTGCTTACGGAAACGTAGGTGTTGTCCGTCATGAAATCCGCAACTTTCTGGTCGAAGTTTTCTGCCGTGGCGTCGAATTTCTCGACGAGTACGTTATCGAACAGCGCATAACCCTGAGCATAGTTTTCCGCGCCTTTTTCGCCGAATCCCAAAACTATTTTAAGAGACAAATCTTTTGCGTTGTCCTTGTAAGTGTCGGCGGTAGAGGAGGGCGCTTTGATAAAGAACACGTACTCGTGCCAGTCGCCGTCTGCGGGAAGAAGTACCTGAGTCTGCTCGCCGGTTACGTATTTGCTTTCGTCGGTATAGCCTGTTGCGGTAATTTTGATATATCCGTTACCCTGAGTCGCCGCATTTTTGGCAAATACCGAAATCTTATAATATCCGTCTTTGGCAAGGGTTTTTGCCGAGCTCGTATAATACGTTGCGCCGGCGGAATTCAGGTGAGGGATAATGAGGCAGCTTTCGCCCGCAAAAGCCTTGTAGTCTCCGCTTCCGATGATTACGCCGCTCGAAAGGCCTTCGCTGTCGTCGTTGTAGACTTTTGTTCTGGTCCAGCCGGTGGGAGAATATACGTCTTCGTTGCTGACTTCGTGCGAGGCGGAAAGGCCGAAACCGTCGACGTTCATTTCAACGGGTTTCACGACTTCGTAATCGGAACCGGGTTCGTGTTCGCCGGCCGCAACGGCTTTTGCGCTTGCGGAAAGGCTGACGTAATCGTCCTCTTCGATTTCGTTCATGGTGACGTAATCGAACATTACAGCGCCGCCTTTTGCGGGGGTGCCCGAATAATCGTAACGTTTAACTCCTTCGGCGGTGTGTTCGGACTTCGAAGAGTCGAAAAGAACGAACTTATCGTCGATATAAACGTACTTGCCTTCCGCGGCTTCGACGGTGTTTTCGGTGGTAAGCTCAACGCTCTTTTCCTCTCCGCCGAGATACAGGCCGAGAGTGGCGTTAATTGATGAGAATCCCGTTTTTACCAGGAAGGTATAGCGTTTCCAGCCGTTTGTTTCGGTTGCCGTTTCGGTATATTCGGGTTTGATGTTTTCGTACTTAGTGGACGCGTTTGTTTCGGAAAGGTTGTTGTCCGTCATGAGATAGACGCTCGCCTCGCCCGACTTTACTTTAACAAGCACGCTTATGCGATAGTATTTATTGGCGCTTAACGAGAAACTGTCCGAAACGTATCCCACGCGAACCTGTTCGGTTGCAAGACCCGCGATATCCGAAGACTCAACGAGAAGCACCGAGCTGCCGCCAGCATAATTACCGTATTTCAGGGGGTCGGAAACGCTGTCGTAAATGCCGACGTAACTCTTGTTTATACCGAGGTTGGAGAGAAGAGCCGTGCGGTTGATATCTACGATACCCGCGGTTGCGTGCGAAGTTTCGCCTTTGAGTTTCCAGTTCGAGGGAACGCCGAAGTTGATAAACGAATCGCCGTCTTTTCTGCCGCCTTCGTCGAAGTATTTGGTTTCGGTATAGTTATAGGAATCGAACTGTCCGTTTTTGAAGCTGCCGCTTACCGAAGAATACCAGTCGTATTTCTTTTCGTACGTGCCCGAAGAGGACGCCGAGTTGAATTTGGAGTATTCGGTTTTTACGAGCGAGGTGTTGGCTATATATGCCGTACCCGAGAAGAGAGTGTTGCTCGTGAAACGGTTGCCCGAGCCGAACGAAAGTTCGAAGGTGACCGCCTGCGCTTCGTCGGAAGTGTGGAAATAGCAAACGAGTTCGCGATACCCGTTAAGGCTCGAAGAACTGTCGGCAAGGTCTTTCGCGGTAATAATCGAGGAATAAGTCGCAACGGCCTTCGCGTCCTTATTGAGAGAAAGGTCGCCGTCGTAAACGGTAAGGGTAACGCCCGATTTTTCGGGGACGTCCTCGGTTCTTATCCACATGCTGAAGCGATAGTAGGAATACGGGTCGAGAGTAAGAGCGTCGCTTCTGATTTTATAAAGAGTACTTACCGAAGACGAATACTTTTTGTTTCCGGTAAATATTTCGGATTTATAGGGCAGAGAATCGCCGTCCGAAAAGTTTTCGGCGGTAATCTGAGCTTTGACTTCGCCGATGGTGTCGCCGTCGAAACCTTTGTTCCACTCGGCAGTGAACGCGTTGTCGGATGCTTTAAGGCGCTGGTCGTAGAAGACGGGACTGTCGGAAGGAAGTCCGGCGATTTCCTCTTCGGTAGCCTCGGTTACCCTGAGATTGTCGAAAAGCGCATAGCCCTTCGCCTTGTTGCCGCTGTGGCCGAGACCGAACTGGAAGTAAAGTTCGGAAGGGAGGTTTTCGTTTGCGCATACGTAGAACGTATAAGTTGCCCATCCTTCGTCGTTTTTGCCTATTTCAGCGATAACCTTTGCGTCCGCGACGTCTTTAACCGCGCCGAGAGAGATAAAGGCTTTTCCGCTTTCGACGAATTTCGTATTGACGTCGACGGAAATCTTGTACTTGCCTCCGCGGACGAAGTAAAGAGTGTTGTTTGTGTAGAAACTGATTTTCGATTCCTGCGTGTTGTAAAGGACGTAGGCGTTACCGTGCGCCTTGTCGATTGCCGACGCGTCGATTTCGTAAGAACCGAATTTATAGTTGCCCAACTCGTTTTTTTCGGCGTTTACGTTAATCACGCCGTAATTGCTGTAGCTGTCGGTAACGTTTTTGCTGTAAAGGAAGGGATAGTCGCTCGAGGTATAGTAATCGAAGTTCGCGTTGGGAACAGATAGGTCAACCGTCTGAACGTTTGTTTCGGGTATAACGGTGTTGTCGTTTTCGTCTTCGGCGTTTTCGACTATTTTTTCAAAGCGGATATTATCGAAGAAGGTAAAACCGCTGGTAAGGTATTCCTCGGTTGCGGCGTCGTTGCCCAACATAAGTTGAAGTTCGAGAGAGGACGAGGAATTGTATCTCGTTACGATAACGAAGGAATAAGTCGTCCATTCGTCGGCGTTAATCGAATCGAAAGAGGCGTATCCCTCGGTAGGAACTATGCCGTAGCCGCTTGAATAATTCTTGCTGATTTTCACCGTTGCGCCGCGTTTTGCGCCGCCGCCGATTTCCGCCGTGCGAACGTCGACCTGCAAAAGATATTTACTGTTTGCGGATACGGTGAAACTGTCCGACCTGTACATATAGTAAGAAGGCTCGGAATTGTTTATCATGAGAACGGCGTCGTCTTTGTCGTAATCGTCGTCCTCGCCGTTATCGAGACGGTTTGCCGAAAAGGCCGGGAAGGTGCACCACGTACCGAATTTGTCGAAGTCGGTAAGTTTGATAACGCCGCGGGTTATCGTGTCGAGAGAGGGAAGACCCGCGGGGTCCGACGTCGGAGAACCGCTGAAATTTCCGGGAGCATACGGGTAGCCGTTATCGGTAGAAGGAACGGTATAGGAAGCAAAATTGCCGTTTGAAAAACTGGGCGATGCTTTCGTCTCGTCGTCCGAACTGCCGTTATTGTCGTCGTTCTTATTGCAGGCGGCGAGCATAAGCACCGATGCGATAAGCGTCAAACAAATAAGAAAAGTGAGTAGTTTTTTAAGCTTGAGTTTGTTCATTTCGACTCCTGTATTACGCGCGGGCGTGCCGCGTGAATTAAAAATGTACAGTTAGCATTATAATCCATATTACCTTTTTTGGCAATCGAAATCGACGATAAGTTTATTACTTTCGTTTCCCGTGAATTATTTTTTCTTGTTTTCCGATAATATTCGTATGCGGAAATACGTTGAAATAAAAAAATCGCGCGAGGTTTTGAGAATTGTTCTTCTTATTCTTTCGGGTGCGGTAACGGGAATCCTGTCGGGCTTTTTCGGAGGGGGCGGAGGAATGCTCGTCGTGCCGGCTCTCGGCGCGATTATGAAGATGCAGGAAAAACAGGCGCACGCAAGCGCAATAGCCGTCATATTGCCGGTAACGGCGGTTTGCGCCGTCGTTTACGCGCTGAGGGGAGTGCCTCTCGGAGACGCGTTTCCCGCCACTGCGTCCGGCGTTGTAGCGGGGGGAATTCTGGGTGCGGCGCTTCTTAACAAATTGTCGAACAAAGTGCTTTCTTTTATATTCTACGGCATAATGATTTTTGCGGGAATAAAAATGGTATTATAACAAAAACGGCGGTTAAAACATAAAAATGGTTATTTTATATATTATTTTCGGAATAATCGGGGGTTTGCTCGGCGGAATGGGAATGGGCGGCGGAACGCTTCTGATACCGTTGCTTACGATAGGTCTTTCCGTACCGCAGCAGACTGCGCAGTTTATAAATCTCGTTGCTTTTATTCCGATGAGCGCGCTTGCGCTTATCGTGCATATCAGAAACGGATACGTTGTAAAAAAACGCATTTTTTACGTTATCGTCCCCGCGCTTGTTTTTGCCGTTGCGGGCAGTTTCATCGCGACCGTCGTATCCGCCGCGATTCTGAAAAAAGCCTTCGGAGGATTTCTGATTTTACTTGGCGCCGCGTACTTTTTTTACAGTATTTTTACGCGGAAATCGGCAAAATAATGTTAAAAAATTAACTTTTAACCACATTTCCCAAAAAGTTTTACAACATACAAACGAGGTGTTATCATAGAATTACTAAATAGGAGGAGTTGCTTTTGATATTCACTTTCAAACGCGGGGTTCATCCCGACGGTAAAAAAATTACCGAAGATAAACCGCTTGAAGAATTTCCTACTCCGGTCTCCGTATGTATACCTTTATCGCAACATATCGGCGCGCCGGCAGAGCCCGTAGTAAACGTGGGCGACTACGTTAAAGAGGGTACTCTGATAGGAAAGGCAAGCGGTTTTGTTTCGGCAAACGTCTATTCATCGGTATCGGGCACGGTTACGGGTTTTATGACTTTGCCTACCGCACCCGGAGGGACGTGCAATCACGTGGTCATAGCCAACGACGAGAAATACGAACGGGAATTACTGCCCGCGCTTGAAAATCCGTCGCCCGAAGAAATAGTTCACAGAATACAGGAAGCCGGTATTGTAGGAATGGGAGGAGCTACTTTTCCGACTCACGTAAAACTTACGCCGAAAAAACACGTCGACACGCTGATAATAAACGCCGCCGAATGCGAGCCGTATATTACCTGCGATTACAGACTTCTTATTGAAAAAACGCAGGATTTCATAGACGGCGTTCTGCTTCTGAAAAAGGCGCTCGGCGCCGAAAACGCGTATATAGGCGTCGAAAAAAACAAGCCCGAAGCAATCAGAAAACTGATTGCCGAGTGTCCGCCCGAAATAAAGGTTGCGCCCTGTAAGGTAAAATATCCGCAGGGAGCCGAAAAACAGCTGATATACGCCGTTACGAGAAGGGTCGTACCTTGCGGCGGACTTCCCGCCGACGTAGGGGTTGTTGTTTCCAACGTGCATACGGCCTATTCGACCTGCCGCGCCGTAAAATACGGCGAGCCTTGCTATAAAAGGGCGATGACGGTATCCGGCAGCGGAATTGCAAAGAAGGGAAACTTCTGGGTCAGGAACGGCATTTCCTATCAATATATACACGACGTACTCGACGCCGACGAATCGCTGGTCGAAAAACACGTGAAAATCATATCGGGCGGTCCGATGATGGGCTTCGCGCAACCTTCGATGCGTGTCTGCACGTCGAAGGGCAGCTCGAGTCTGTTGTTCCTCACCGAAAAAGATATCGACAGAAAACCGCAGACGCAGTGCATAAACTGCGCGGGCTGCGCCAAAGTATGTCCCATGCATCTTATGCCGATGAAAATCGAAGCCGCCGTACTTTCTGGCGACTGGGAAGAGGCGAAAAAACGCGGCGTTCTCAATTGTATCGAATGCGGTTGCTGCGCTTATAACTGTCCCGCAAGACGTCCTCTGACGCAGGCGATACGCCTTGGCAAAAAAACAATAAAGGAGAAGAAAATCTGATATGAACGACAGCAGTTATAAATATATAGTATCGACTTCTCCGCACGTTACGTGCAGGCGTACGACGCGCAGCATAATGTTTGACGTGATAATCGCGCTTATGCCCGCAACGTTCGCGTCATTTATGTTATTCGGACTTTACAGCCTGTTAATGACGCTTTTAACCGTCGCTTCTGCGGTATTCGGCGAATATCTTTATAATCTTATCCGCAAAAAACCGCATACGGTAAACGATTTGTCGGCGGTAGTAACCGGACTTCTTCTGGGGCTTAATCTTCCTCCGACGGTTCCCTTTTACATACCCGTTATAGGCGGTATCTTCGCGACGCTCGTCGTCAAGATGCTGTTCGGAGGGCTGGGAAAGAATTTCGCTAATCCCGCGATAACGGCGCGTATTTTCGTAATGCTTTCATGGACGGTTGCGATGACGACTTTCGTCAAACCCGTCGATTTAAGTCTCGGCGCGCACGAACTCGTAAAGTATTTCAACGGCGATACGGTTACGGCGCTCACGTCCGCTACGCCGCTCGTATCTTTGAAAACGGGAGGGACAAGCGCAAGCGCTCTCGACCTGTTCCTCGGAAGAGTAGGAGGGTCTGCGGGCGAAACGTGCGCGCTTGCGTTGATTATAGGCGGAATTTATCTTGCGATACGTAAGGTAATAGACATTAAGATACCGCTTATTTACGTTGCGACGTATTTCGTTATAACCGCGGCGATTTACAAAGACGCCGCCGTTGCGGGCGCGGGTATTCTTTCGGGCGGGCTTCTGCTCGGCGCGATATTTATGGCGACCGATTATTCGACCTCTCCCGATACGCCCTGGGGCGTGGTAATATACGCCGTCGGATGCGGATTGCTTACGGCGATTTTCAGAAAATACAGCAGTATGCCCGAAGGAGTTTCTTTTGCGATACTGTTTATGAACGTGCTTACGCCGCTTATCGATAAATTCGTGCGGCCGAGACCTTTCGGATACGTCAAACCCAAAAAACCCGCAAAGGAGAAAAAGACCAAGGAGGTGCAGGCATAATGGCGGAAAAAGAGAAAAAACCTTCGCGCCTCGTAAACTGGCTGGCGGAACATCCCATGCGCGCGTGCGTTATAGTATTATCTGTTATCGCGATGGCGGCGGGACTTCTTCTCGGCGGAATTAACGAACTTACCTATCAGTCGCCCGAAGAAAAACTCGCAAAAAACCTGAATAAAGCCTACGCAACCGAGGGTACCTGGGAAAACGTGTCGCTTGAAGGAATTACGGTAAATTCAGAAGATAAATCGGTTTCGGTTACCGGCGCTTATAAAAACGAAAACGGCGCGGACGTCGTGTATATTTACACCACGACCGCAAAAGGATATAAATCGGGGCTCGAACTTATGGTCGTAGTCAAAAACGACAAAATAATCAAAATTATGAAAACGTCGTCCAACGAAACGCTCGGCGTCGAAAACAACGAGTCGTTTTTAAGTCAGTTCTACAATATCGACCTTACGACGATAGAGGGATTCAGAACAAACAAACAGAAAACCGACGGAACGGAGATAAACGCGGTGTCGAGCGCGACTAAAACAAGTAACGCCGTCGCGTCAAGCGTCGACCTTGTCGTCGGATATCACAAAGCGATAGCGGGAGGGGCAAAATGAAAATACGCAATAACCCCAACAGCAAATGGAGTATAGTAACAAACGGCATTATAAAAAACAACCCGACGTTCAGGCTTGTTCTGGGCACCTGCCCGACGCTTGCGCTGACCACGGCGGCGATGAACGGTATATATATGGGACTTGCAACCACTTTCGTTCTCGTCTGCAGCAACGTAATGATTTCTCTTCTGAGAAACATAATTCCCGATAAAGTCCGCATACCCGCATACGTTCTTATTATAGCGACGTTCGTCACCGTTCTCGATATGGTGATAGAGTACGCATTGCCCGACGTTTACGAGATACTGGGGCTTTATCTGCCTCTTATAGTCGTCAACTGCATAATTCTTGCGCGCGCCGAGGCGTTTGCTTCCTGCAATACGATAGGCGACAGTGCTCTCGACGGACTGGGAATGGGCATAGGATTTATGCTTTCGCTGACTCTTATGGGAGCAATCCGCGAAGTTATCGGCGCAGGCACGATTTTCGGCGCGGCAATCGGCAATCTTCCCGAATATTCCATGTCGGTGATAGCGATGGCGCCCGGCGGATTTCTCGTTTACGGACTTATGATGGCGGCAGTCAATCAGATTTCCATCAGAAAACGCGATAAGGCTCTTCGCGAGGAACTGAGAATCGAAGAGCTCAAACCCATTATCATAAAGGAGGGTAAATAAATGACGTATTTATACATTATTATAGGTGCGATTTTCGTCAATAACTTTATCCTTGCGCAATTCCTCGGAATATGTCCCTTCCTCGGCGTTTCCAAAAAAACGGACAGCGCTCTCGGAATGGGCATAGCGGTTATTTTCGTTATGGGGGTGGCGTCGATTATAACTTACGCCGTAAATCTGTTGCTCGTAAAATGGGGAGTGGAATATATTCAGACCATAGCGTTCATACTCGTTATAGCGGCTCTCGTCCAGCTTGTCGAAATAGTTATAAAACGTTTCAGCCCGGGACTGTACAACGCTCTCGGCGTATATCTGCCGCTTATCACCACAAACTGCGCGGTGCTGGGCGTAGCGATAGTAAACGTTACCCCGTCGTACGGATATAATCTCATCCAGGCGTTTTTAAACGGAATTTTCAGCGGAGTAGGTTTCACGCTTGCGATAGTGCTTATGGCGGGCATACGCGAAAAACTCGTACACAGCGATATTCCCGAAAGCTTCAGGGGATTTCCGATTACTCTCGTCGCGGCGTCCATTATGAGTATGGCGTTTACCGCATTCGGCGGAATGATTTAAGGAGGCGGATATGATTTTTGCATTATCGGTTTCAAAGGCGCTGGCAATAATCCTGCCCGCACTCATACTTCTGGTGCTTGCGATAGTTTTCGCGACGGCGCTTTCCTACCTCGGCAAAAAACTTGCCGTTAACAGAGACGAGCGCATCGATAAAGTGAGAGACTGCCTTTCGGGAGCGAATTGCGGAGCGTGCGGCTATCCCGGTTGCGACGGTTTTGCGACAGCGCTCGTCGAAGGCAAAGCGGACCTTTCGTCGTGCAACGCCACGTCAAAAGAGAAAAAAGACGAAATCGCCGCCATTCTCGGCACCACGAACACGGGCGTTCCCACAAGGGTTGTGGTTTGTTGCAGGGGAGGAAACGAGGCGAAGGATAAATACGACTATATAGGATACGGGGACTGTCGCAGTATGGAACTTCTTTCGGGAGGCCGCAAACAATGCGCGTGGGGATGTCTCGGAATGGGCAGTTGCGTCGACGCATGCCACGACCACGCCGTCGGAGTCAATTCGAAAGGCTATTCCGAAGTGTCGCAGAAAAAATGCGTCAAATGCGGAAGATGTATCGCGGCCTGTCCGAAAAAGATAATAAAAAGAATTCCCGAAAGCGCAAAATATTTCGTCGCGTGCAGCAATCATCAGAAGGGAAAGGAAGTTCGCGAAATCTGCAACAAGGGCTGTATTGCCTGCGGACTTTGCGCAAAACAGTGCGAGGCCGGAGCCATTACCATAGTAGACAATCTTGCCGTTATCGACTATTCGAAATGCACGAACTGCGGTCGTTGCGCCGAGAAGTGTCCCCAACATTGCATATTGCCCGCTTCCGAACCACAAAAGTGATAAAACAACGTACAAAACCCCGCGGTAGCGGGGTTTTTTATTACAAAAATTAACGATTATTTTAATTTTATGTAATGCGGCTTACGGATTATTAAGGCGCGATTTGAAGAAAGGACAGCGATTTCCTATGCAGCGATTGTTTTTTGCGGAGCGGGTGCATACGATTTCGGGCAGTTCCGTTTCTATGCCGGTATGTTCTTTTAAGAAGCGCGTCGCGGCGATTATCGCAAGATAGGAATTCCTCTTGCAACAACGCGGACCTCCGACGGTTCCGATGCTTTTCAGAGCCTCCGACGTCATAAGATTAGAAAGACTCAACGGTAAGTTCGTAAAAGGGGTGGATTGCGATATAACCGAAATAAACATGCCCGTCGATATGCCCGCGCCGCACGCGCCCCAGAAACCGCACGCGCCGCCGGGAATCTGTTTTCCTCTGTTTACCATCTCGGACAGAGCGGAGGGAAGGTCGATTTTCCCTCCCGCGTTTTTATAAGCGGTCAAAAGAGAGACTCCTACAAGAACGTGATGCTCGGGACGTGCATATGACAAAAGGGAAGATTCATGCATTTCTCAAGTATTTCGGCGGGGTTTTTCGATTTTTCGTCAAGGCACAGGGCAATCACGGCGTCCAGACCTTTCATATGACAATCGTTGCAGACGTAATGACCGTTTACACAACGGGTTTTGCTCATCTCCCGCTTATGACATACGGCGCATTCCATCGGTTCGTCTTTTTCGAGATATATAAGAGGGGCTTTACAAACGACGCACTCGTCGGCCATTTTTACTCTCCTGTCTTTTTCTTTTATTATGTTCTTTTATTGCAATATTGTCAACGCGGAATATAAGAAGTTTTTTCAAAAGCGCTTCCGCATTTACGGGCGAAATCGTATTAAAAGCGCGGGTTTACATAAATTTAACGTTTACCTTACCTTAACGTGCGGGATAAAATTTTTAAAATGCGTTATCATTCGGGCAGAAACGTGAAGGAGGTATATCAAAATGAAAAATAAAAAAATTGCAATATTGATTTCGGTGCTTCTCGTATGCGCTATGTCGCTGGCCGCGTTTACGGCGTGCGACAAAAACGCCGAAAAGAGCATCAACGTGATAGGGCGCGATTCGGCGTCCGGGACGAGGGAGGCTTTCGAAAGTCTGATTAAAAATTCGGACGGGACGAAACTCGAGGGTAAAATGACGCAGAAAGCAGAGGAACTCGAAGCCACTTCGGCGGTAATCGCGAAGGTTCAGTCCAACAAAACGGCAATAGGCTACATATCGCTCGGCTCTCTTGACGACAGCGTCAAGGCGGTTAAGGTGAACGGCGTCGCGCCTACTGTCGAAAACGTACAAAACGGCAGTTACGTGCTTTACAGACCGTTTGTAATTATTACAAACAAAACGCTTACGGAAGGGGACAATCTTACGGCGGCGACGAAAGATTTTCTGAATTATCTGAAAAGCGACAAGGCAAGCAAAATAGTTGCAGACAACGGCTTTGTGCCGAATACCGATAATAATCAATCGTTTTCAAGCGATAAAAGTGCCGGAACGGTGATTATAAGGGGTTCGACTTCCGTCGAAAAAGTTATGACGATTCTTATGGACGGCTATAAAAAACTTAATCCCAACGTAACGTTCGATATAAACTGCCAGGGTTCGGGAGCGGGTCGTACCGCCGCCAAAGACGATACGGCGGGAAACGTAATCGGAATGTCGAGCTCGGCAATCAAAGCGGAGGACGCGGGATATTTCGCACAGTTCGACCTTGCGCAGGACGCCGTGGTAATAATTGTCAATAAGGCAAACGCAATCGATAATCTGACCATACAGAATCTGTACGATATTTATACGGGAGCGGTTACCAGATTTTCCGAAATCGCCTGATGAAAGATACGGTGGCTAAATACAGAACGAAGCGCCTTTCCGACCCCCGTATCAAAGAGGGCGGAATAAAAGCGATATTTGCGCTTGCCGCGACGTTTTCGGCAATCGCCGCGGCGGCGATATTCGTCTTTCTTCTCGCGACGGGAATACCGTCGATTGCCGAGACGGGATTTTTCAGGTTCGTTTTCGGAAAAACCTGGAATCCCGCAATCGGCGAATACGGGATAGCGGCGGCAATAGTCGGGTCGGTATATTCGACCGTAGGCGCGCTGCTCGTAGGAGGAACGCTCGGATTTTTCTGCGCGGTATACATATCGAGATATTGTCCGAAAAAACTCAAACAGGCATTTTTGCAACTTGTCAATCTGCTTGCGGGAATTCCGTCGGTAATTTACGGGTTTTTCGGGATACTGATTATGCAGCCCGTACTCGGAAATTTATCGGACAACGGGTCGGGAGCGGGATTGTTGTGCGTAAGTCTTATTCTGGGCATTATGATAATGCCCACTATCGTATCCATGTCCGTATCGGCGCTCGACGCGGTGCCGCAAAGTATTTACGAAGGGGCCCGGGCGCTCGGGGACACTCGTTCGCAGGCTGTGTTCGGGGCGGTGGTTCCGGCCGCGAAATCGGGAATAACCGCAAGTTTCATTCTGGGAATAGGCCGTGCGGCGGGAGAGACGATGGCCGTTGCTATGATATGCGGCGGCGCGAAAATCATACCCGAGGGGTTGTTTCAGAGTTACTCCACCATGACGTCGCTTATAGTAACGGGCTTAGGCGAACTTGCCCCCGGGGATAAGACTTACGGAGCGATGGTCGGGACGGCCTGTATATTGTTTCTTTTCGTGGCGATAATCAATCTTACCGTACAGGCGTTCACCGGCGAAAAAAAGGACAAGCCCGCAAAAAAGGCAAGAGCAGGAAAAAAGGCGCGCGGTACAAAACTTCTTTCGGGAAAAATATCGGCATTACGGCACGCCCGTCCGAAAGAAACGGTGATTATCAAAACCGCGGCGTGTTATATAAGCGCGACGATAAGTTTGTTCGCACTCGGCGCTATTGTGCTTTTTATCCTGATAAAGGGATTGCCGCATCTGTCCAAAGAAGGACTGTTTTCGACGACGGGAAGTTACAGCGGCGCACAGACGATATTGCCGTCTATAATTTCGACGCTGATGATTTTGTTTCTGAGTCTTCTGATAGCCGTGCCCACGGGACTCGGAGGAGCGATTTTTCTTTCGGAATATGCGAAAAGAGGAAATTTCATCACGAAAATCATAAAGTCCTGCATCGAAATACTTGCGGGAATTCCGTCCATTGTTTACGGACTTTTCGGCAATGCGTTTTTCGTACACGTTTGCGGGCTCGGAACAAGCATATTATCGGGGTCGCTTACAATCGCGCTGATGGTTATTCCCGTTATTCTTCGCTCGTCCGAGGAAGCGATAAAATCGGTGCCGGACTGGTACAGGGAAGGAAGCCTTGCCTTGGGCGCGGGGAAAGCGCGGACCATTTTCAGGACGGTTTTACCGTCGGCTTTGCCGGGTGTTCTTACCGCAATAATCCTCGCAACGGGAAGAATAATAGGCGAGTCCGCGCCGCTGATGCTCACGTCGGGAAACGGAGGAATGGGCGCGCTCCCCGACGGCTATACGTCGAAAGGCACGTCGCTTGCCGTATTGCTTTATTGGTTTAATAAGGAATACGCATACGTGGACGAAGCGTGGGCCACGGCGGCGATACTTTTAATGGTAGTGCTTGCGCTGAATCTGATATCGACGATATCGGTAAAGTTGTTGCAGAAAAAGTTGAGAGGTGCGGTATGACACGCGAAGATAATACGAAAAACGAAAAAACGCAGTCGGATAAAAAAACTAATATTTTAAGCGGATTGATAAAGAAAAAGGAAAATTCCGCCGACGTTTTCAAAGACGGAAGCGTATCCGTTAAAAACGCAAATCTGTGGTACGGCGATTTTCAGGCGTTAAAGGACGTCAGTCTTGAAATTCCCGACCGCAAGGTTACCGCATTTATCGGTCCGTCGGGGTGCGGCAAGTCCACGCTGCTGAAATGTCTTAACCGTATGAACGACCTTATCGAAGGTTGCAGAATCGAGGGACGGTTCGAAGTGGGCGGAACGGACATATACAAATCGGCGGACGTAAACCTGTTGCGGAAAAACGTCGGAATGGTGTTTCAGAAACCCAATCTTTTTCCGATGAGCATTTACGATAATATTTGTTACGGACCCAGAACGCACGGCATCCGCAAAAAAAGCGAACTTGACGAAATCGTGGAGCGCAGTCTCAAAGAGGCGGCGATGTGGGACGAAGCCAAAAACCGGCTTTCCAAATCGGCGCTCGGGATGTCGGGCGGACAGCAACAGAGACTTTGTATAGCGAGGGCCCTTGCCGTAAGACCCAAAGTATTGTTGCTCGACGAACCCACAAGCGCGCTCGACCCCGTTTCCACGGGCAAAATCGAAGAACTTACGTCCGAACTGAAAAAGGAACTGACGGTAATAATAGTAACTCATAATATGCAGCAGGCGACGCGGATAGCGGATAAAACGGCATTTTTTCTGCTGGGCGAACTGATTGAGTATTCGGATACCGAGGAGTTGTTCATAAACCCCTCAGACCCGCGCACGGAAAGGTATATTACGGGAAAATTCGGTTGATAAAAAGGAGAAAATTATGTCTACGAGAAACAGATACGAACAGGAACTCAAGGCGATATCGGACGAACTTATCGCCATGCAGAGAGCGGTGGAAAGAGCCATCGACCGCGCAATCGAGGCATTTGTAACAAAGGATAAAACTCTTGCCGCGGGTACGGCGGAAAACGACGTCGAAATAAACCGTATGGAAAGGGATATCGAACAACACTGTCTGAAGGTGTTGCTTATGGAACACCCCGTCGCGGGCGATTTCAGAGAGATTACCGCGGCTCTTAAAATGATAACCGACCTCGAAAGAATAGGCGACCAGGCAAGAGACATATGCGAAATCGTTCTGCAGTCGGGCGACGGCGAATACGTCAAAAAACCCGAACATATTCCGCGTATGGCAAAAATCGTCTCGGGTATGGTAAAGGACAGCGTTTACTCTTACGTCAACAGAGACCTTGCGGTGGCAACCTCGCTTGACAAACACGACGATATCGTGGATAATATATTCGTCGAAATCAAGGACGAAATAGTAAATATCATAAGAGCAAACAAAGACAATGCCGAACAGGCCGTTTATTTTCTGATGATAGCAAAATATCTCGAAAGAATCGCGGACCACGCCGTAAATATCGGAGAATGGGTGGAATATGCGATTACCGGTTCACATCACTAAAAATGAAGAAACTTATTTACGCAGTAGACGACGAAGACGCGATTTGCGATTTGTACGAATGCGCCGTTACAAGCGCGGGTATGGATTGTAAAACCTTTAAAAACGCCGACGAATTGTTCGGCGCGCTGGCACAAGAACGTCCCGACCTGATTATTCTGGACGTAATGCTCGACAAAATGAACGGGTTCGAGATTCTCGAAAAAATCAAAAACAATCCTCTTACGTCCGATATTTCCGTAATAATGGCGTCGGCGAAAAACGACGAGGTGAGCAAGGTAAAAGGGCTTAACACGGGTGCCGACGACTATCTGTCGAAACCTTTCGGAGTGATGGAACTCATCGCGAGAATCAATGCGAATTTAAGAAAAAGAGCACGCGTCGCGAAAACGTCGTTCAAGGACCTGACGGTCGACGACGGAAAACACGTCATAAGCGTTAACGGCAAAGAATTAACGCTTACGCTAAAGCAGTATAATTTGTTGAAAGAATTAATAAACGGTGCCGAAACGGTGCTTAATCGCGACGATTTGCTGAATAAAATATGGGGTTATGAATATAACGGGGAATCGCGCACTCTCGATATTCATATTGCCGATTTAAGAAAAACGCTTGACGCGGCGGGGTCTGCCGCCGAAATCGTCACTGTGCGCGGAGTCGGGTACACGTTGAAATGAAAAATAAAATCGCAATTACGATAAGCGCGGTTTGCCTTACGGGAATATTGTTCGTATTCGGTCTCGGAATTCTGGTTACGCGCAACAACAACTACGAGCAGGCCGAAAACAACGCCATAAATTATACCGATACGTTTTCGGAACTGTACGACGGCGACCCCGGTATCGTATCGGCCGCAAGCGGAGAATACAGGGTTACCGTAATCGACGCTACGGGCAAAGTAATCGCCGACAGCGAGTACGGGGACGTAAGCGGAATGGAAAATCACCTAAACCGCGAAGAAATAATCGCGGCGGCGGAAAACAAACCCGTGACGGTGAGACGGAAAAGCGAAACTACCGGTCGCGATACGATATATTACGCGGTGAAAAAAGAAACTGCGGATTCGTACGTATTTATCCGAACCGCGGTAAACGTGGCAAGCGTAAACGCATACGTCATAAAAACGGTGCCTCTTATGCTCGGTATTGCGGGATTTGCGGTTTTTTGCGGCGCGTGCTGTTCGGTATTCTTTGCGTCGAGACTCGTAAAACCGCTGTCGGAACTCAAAGACGGACTGAAAGGTATAAAAGAAGGATACTATTTCGGAATTACTACCGTCAGCACCGATAAAGAGGTTAACGAAATAGTCGCCGAAATCAACTCTGTCGGCGAAACTCTCGACGAAACACTGAAAGAACTTACGGCCGAACGCGGCAATCTTAACAGCATTATAAACACCATCAGCGACGGAATCGTACTTTTAAAAGAAGGTAACGTGCAACTGATAAACGAGGCGGCCAAAAAGCTGTTCGGCTGTACGGACGGCGTTATCGGGAAAAACGCAGTCGCTTTGACGGATAACGAAAAAATAGCGGACGCGGTATCGGATTTTTCGGAAGAATGCGAATTCGAATGCGAGTTAAACGGACGAATAGTCCGCTGTTCGGTAAAACGTGTGGAAAACGGCGCTTTGCTTGCCGTATTTACGGACGTTACCGCCGAAAGAAACAGCAGGCAGATACGCAGCGAATTTTTCTCGAACGCGGGTCACGAACTCAAAACGCCGCTTACAACGATTATCGGTTTCAACGACATTATAAGACAAAACGATAAAAAGGGCGCTTTGACAAAATATACGACTCAGATTTCTTCAAGCGCAAACAGAATGGTAAGTCTCGTCAACGATATGCTGAAATTGTCCGAACTTGAAAATACGGTGCCCGAAAACGTTAAAAGCGTCGACGTTGCCGCCGTGGCCGGGACCGTCCGGGACGACCTTCGCGTTTTGTCCGACGCTAAAAACGTCGACGTCCGCATAGAGGGGGAAACGCACGTAAACGCAACCGAATCGCACGTTTACGAGTTGCTCAAAAACCTTATCGAGAATTCGATTAAATACGGAAACGAAAACGGATTCGTCAACGTCAGACTTAGCGAAGACGCGGACGGCGCGACAATAGAAGTAGAAGACAACGGTATAGGAATAGAAGAAAAATATCAGTCCAGAATTTTCGAGCGGTTTTACAGAGTCGAGGAATCGCGCTCGCGCGCAACCGGCGGCACGGGACTGGGACTTGCGATAGTCAAGCATATAGTTCTTTTATACGGCGGAGATATAAGCGTAAAAAGCAAACTCGGCATCGGAACGACGATAACCGTAAAATTTCCGCTGTAAAACCCCGTTATTGACCAAAGTCAAAAACACGCGTTTTCGCGTGTTTTTTAATTTGAATAAACTCACGAAAGCGAAGCGTGCAGTGTGACCGGGGCACAGGGGCACCGAAAGGTGCGAAGTTGCAAAGCAACGATTCGAGGCCGAAAGAGCATAAAAAAACACGCAGTGTTTGCGTGTTCTTTTTGGTGGGGACAACAGGGCTCGTATTACAGCGAAGCGGGTGAGTAAACTCACGAAAGCGAAGCGTGCAGTGTGACCGGGGCACAGGGGCACCGAAAAGGTGCGAAGTTGCAAAGCAACGATTCGAGGCCGAAAGAGCATAAAAAAACAC